>Ga0160453_100271_pt1 | contig 48978 bp, 45 predicted proteins | sample HID1971K_E6MG_FD_108228 | JGI IMG/M metagenome (GOLD analysis project Ga0160453, IMG submission 108228) | Enriched millipede-associated microbial communities from UW Madison campus, WI, USA - HID1971K_E6 MG | ecosystem: Host-associated > Arthropoda: Insects > Digestive system > Unclassified ...
ACCTCTAGCCGGTACAAGTGCGGCACGTGACACTTGCGGCTGATGATGTCGCCGGCGACGCAGAAGTGCTCGCCGAAGTTGGTGTTCCCCGCGGAGATCACTCCGCGTATCAGGCCGCGGTTGCGCTCGTCGTTGAGGAACCGGATCACCTGCTTGGGAACGGCGCCCTTTTCGACGCCCTTCCCCTGGCCTCCGCCATAGGTGGGTGTCACGAGGACGTACGGCTCGTCGACCACGAGCGCCGGATCCGTCGAATGCAGCGGAATCCGGACTGCTCGAGCGCCGAGCTTCTCGATGAAGCGCGCGGTGTTGCCCGACACGCTCGAGAAGTAGACCAGCAGCGGTGCGCTCGTCGCGACCGTGCTCATGCCTGCCTCCTTTCGACGAGACAGACCTGTCGGCGGTGGTTGAGCGCCGCCGAAACCTCAGGCCAGACGCGCGGCGAGCTCGTCGATCTTGTCGGGACGGAAGCCCGACCAGTGGTCCTCATCGGTGATGACGACCGGCGCCTGGAGGTACCCCAGCGCCTTGACCTGCTCGAGGGCCGTGGGGTCCTCGGAGAGGTCGTGGACTTCGTACTCGATGCCCTTCGAGTCGAGGGCTCGGTAGGTCGCCGTGCACTGCACGCACGCGGGCTTGGTATAGACCGTGATCGCCATGTCGATTCTGCTCTCCTCGTTACTTCTCCGGCAGTCCCCCCGCCGGGAGACCAATACTACATATGGGTACCGACATCCGTAAGCACCACAAGGGCTAGTAGTTACATCGGTGTGATTTTCCACCGTTCTCCCCATGTACAACACAGGTTCTCCACGGATTCATCCACAGCCCGGAGGCTCTTGAAAACGCCGGGATCACGGGGGTTTCAGCAGCCGCGGCCGCATCCCTCCACAACCGCGACGCTAGCCCCGGGGTCCGACATCGGATTTGGCTGTGGAGAGCATCCCCGGCGTGTCGCACATGCTGTCGGCGTGTCGCCGTAAGACGGCGGTGGCGTAGCGTTGTCTGGTGGCCGGCTACGGGGATCTTCTGCGCACTCCTGGCGTCCTCCGCATGATCTCGGCGCAGCTGGTCGCGCGGTTCCCCAACGGGATGATCAGCCTCGTGATCCTCCTCCACATCGAGGGGATCACCGGCTCGTACGGCGCCGCCGGCGTCGTGCTGGCCGCGGTGTCGATCGGGCAGGCGATCGCCGGTCCGGTGACGAGCCGATGGATGGGCCGCTGGGGCATGCGGCGCGTCCTGACCCTCACGACGCTCGTGTCGGCGGCATCCCTACTCGCCATCGCGTTCCTCGTCACGCCGGTGACGGTGTACGTCGTGCTGGGGTTCGTCGCGGGCATGTCGACGCCGCCCATCGTGTCGGCCGTGCGCACCATCTACCCCAAGCTCGTCAACTCGAAGCAGCTCACGGGCCTGTACTCGCTGGACGCGTCCCTGCAGGAGATCATCTGGATCCTCGCCCCGGTCCTGATCACGTTCGTCGCCACTCAGGCGGGGACCGTCGTCGGCCTCGTGCTCGTCGTGGCCATCCTGCTGTCGGGCTGCGCGTGGTTCATCCTGTCGCCCGAGGTGGGCCGCGTGCGCATCCCGCGCAGCACGCGGTCGCTCGGCAAGGTGCTGACGCGTCCGCCGATCCTGCTGGCGACGGTCATCGGATTCCTCTTCGTCGGCTCGTTCGCGGCGGTCGAAGCCAGCGTCGTGGCCACGTTCTCGCACGGCGGCGTCGAGGCGGGCCTCGTGCTGGCGGTGTTCTCGGTCGGCAGCCTCGCGGGCGGGCTCGCGTTCGGGCACCTGCCGATGGGGCCCTGGGCGATGGTGCGCCGCCTCGCCGTGGTGACGTTCGGCCTCGTGCTCACGACGCTCTGGGTGAATGTGTGGTGGATCGGCGCGACGCTGTTCGTGGCCGGCATCGGCATCGCCCCCGCGTTCGGCGTGCTGTCGGCGATGACGACGGCGAGCGTCAAGTTCAGCGACACCGCCGAGGCGTTCGGCTGGGTGGGCACCGGGCAGCTGATCGGCGCGGCGGTGGGCTCGGCGGTGGCCGGATTCCTCATCGACGGCCCCGGCGGTGTCAGCGCGGCCTACACGGCCGCCGCAGGGTTCAGCGCGCTCGCGCTGCTCGTGGCACTCGTCTTCGTGCGGCACCAGCCCGACCTGCGCGTGCGCGGAGCGAGCCCCATCCCCGACACAGAGCCCGTCCAGACCATCGGCTGAGGCCGGGCGAGGCCCGAGGCGGTCACGGTGTCACCGGGTCACACCACGCGCCGCAGCAGCTCCAGCAGGGCGAGCGCGTAGGCGTCGGCGGGCTCGGGATGCTCGAACACCTTGCGGTCGCCGGCCACGACGATCTCGACCTCGTGCGTGTCGGGCAGGCGTCGCAGCGACCGGAACGCGCCGCGCAGCAGCTCGCGCAGCTGGTGCTCGTGCGGAAGCCACAGGGCGTCTTCGAGGGCGACGGAATCCAGCGCCCACTCCGTGGTGCCGTTGAAGGCGAGGATGCGGCCGGTCGGATACTCCCGCGGCTCGATCGTCATCTCACTGACGGTGAACACGTCGGCTTCGAACTCGGGCTCGTCGAGCTGGAAGCGGTCGCCCGAGCGCGGGTGCCACACCAGCCCCGCATCGCGCAGACTCATCGCCAGTTCCGTCGAGATCACGCCAACCTCCGCCTCCATCCTGCCGTGCCGGGCGCCTTGCGGCGCCCATCGGCCGTTCCGGATCCCTCGGCGCTCCTAGGCTGAGCGCATGCCAACGCCTCTCACTCTCCCCCGGCTGTCGTGGGGCACCCTCTCGGCCGGACGCCGCGCGCTCCTCGTCCACGGACTCGGCTCGACCGGCGCCCTGATGTGGCGCTACGGCGTCGCCCTCGCGGATGCCGGCTGGCACGCCGACGCCGTCGACCTGCGCGGTCACGGCGCGGCGCCGCGGGCACTGGACTATTCGCTCGCGGCGTACGCGGCCGATGTCGCCGCGACCCGGCCGACCGGCGGCGGGGCGTGGGACCTCGTGATCGGCCATTCGCTCGGCGGGGCGGCAGCCGTGCTGGCCGCAGCGGAGGACGCGGACTGGACGCGCCGGCTCGTGCTCGTGGACCCGGCCATCGCACTGCGCAGCGACGACCGCGCGGGCATCGGCGCGGGACTGACCGCCGCGTTCGACGACCCGACCCAGCGGGCGGTGCGCGCCGCGCACCCGCACTGGCACGAGCAGGACGTCGAGCTCAAGGCGCAGGCCTCGCAGGTCACCAGCCGCTGGGCCGTCGAGCAGACCACCGTGCAGAACCCGGACTGGGATGTGACGGATGCCGCACTGCGGGTCGCCGTGCCCGTCGACGTGATCGCCGCAGGCGCCGGGTCGATCTTCCGCGACACGCCGGTCGAGACGGCAGTGGCGGGCAACCCGCGATTCCGGCCCGCAGTCGTCATCGCCGGCGCCGGGCACTCGCCGCATCGTGACGATCCGGACGCGACGATCTCGGCCCTTCTCACGATCCTCGGCTGAGGCTCGGCCGGCCATCCCCACCGGAATCGTCCGGGCGGGGGAAGAATGGCGGGGTGACGCACTTCGATCCGACCCGGCTCCTCCCCGACGACCTGCTCGAGCGGTTCCGCGCGCGGGCCGCGGTGCACGACCGCGAGAACACGTTCCCCGACGACGACCTCGCCGATCTGAAGGCGGCCGGGTACCTGGCGATCCTCGTGCCCGAAGAGCTCGGCGGCTCGGGACTGGGCCTGGCCGAGGCATCCCTTCTGCAGCAGCGGCTCGCGGGCGCGGCGCCGGCCACCGCCCTCGCGATCAACATGCACCTGGTGTGGACGGGCGTCGCGAAGGTGCTCGCCGACCGGGGCAGCGACGCGCTGCGCTTCGTGCAGGAGGGCGCGGCGGCCGGCGAGGTGTTCGCGTTCGGGATCAGCGAGGCGGGCAACGACCTCGTGCTGTTCGGGAGCGGGACGGATGCCGCACCGCTCCCCGACGGCGGCTACGCGTTCACCGGCACCAAGATCTTCACGTCGCTCTCGCCGGTGTGGACGCAGCTGGGGCTGCACGGCCTGGACACGTCGTCGGAGGACGCGCCGCGCATGGTCTACGCGTTCGTGCCGCGGTCGGAGGTGCAGACCGGTCGCGTCGTCGTGCGCGACGACTGGGACACTCTGGGAATGCGCGGAACGCAGTCGCGCACCACCGAGCTGCGCGACGCGGTGGCGCCCGCCGATCGCGTCGTGCGGCGTCTCGCGCCCGGCCCGAACCCCGACCCGCTCGTGTTCGGCATCTTCAGCGTGTTCGAGCTGCTGCTGGCGTCGGTGTACACCGGCATCGCACGGCGGGCACTGGAACTGGCCGTGGCGACGGCCGCGAAACGCACGTCCAAGCGCACCGGCAAGACGTACAGCCAGGACCCCGACATCCGCTGGCGGATCGCCGACATGGCGCTCGCGTACGACGCACTGCCGCCGCAGCTTCAGGCCCTCTCGCGCGACGTCGACGACCTCGCCGACCACGGGTCGCAGTGGTTCGCCCTGCTCGCCGGCGTCAAGCACCGGGCGGTATCGGCGGCGAAGGCGATCGTCGACGAGGCGATCCTGGTCGCGGGCGGCTCGTCGTACTTCGCAGGCAACGAGCTCGGCCGCCTGTACCGCGACGTGCTCGCGGGGCTGTTCCACCCGTCCGACCCGGAGTCGGCGCACTCCACGGTCGCGACGGCCTGGCTCGGGCCTGTCGAGGACTGAGCATGGCGCCCACGCCCACCCCGCTGCTCAGCCCTGCCGACCAGGAGCGGCGCCGAGCCCTGCGCCGCATGAAGGCGGTCGCGCTGGGAGCGCTGCTGTTCATGGCCGCGCTGTTCGCGGTGTCCTTCGCCTTCCAGCAGGAGGTGCCGGCGCTCGCCTACCTGCGGGCGGCGGGAGAGGGCGGCATGGTCGGCGCGCTGGCCGACTGGTTCGCGGTGACGGCGCTGTTCCGGCATCCACTGGGCATCCCGATCCCGCACACCGCGATCATCCCGAGCCGCAAGGACGAGATCGGCCGGACGCTCGGCGAGTTCGTCGAGACCGAGTTCCTGCGGGGCGACGTCGTGCGCACGAAGCTCATCGAGACGCCCATCGCGGCTCGGCTCGGCGAGTGGCTGAGCGACCCCGCGCACGCGGGGCGCGTGGCGGCGGAGGCGTCGGTGATGGCCTCGAGCGTGCTGCAGGCGCTCAGCGATGACGATGTGCGCGACGTCATCGAGGAGCTCGCCCGCGAGCACCTCATCGCGCCGGAGTGGGGCCCGCCCCTCGGCGAATGGCTGCAGCGCATCGTCGACGCGGGCGCGCACCGCGGCGCGGTCGACCTCGCCGCCGACAGTATCGCGGCCTGGCTCGCCGCCAACCACCGCTCGTTCACGGGACTGGTCTCGCGCCGCCTGCCGTCGTGGGTGCCCTCGGTGGCGCACCGGTTCGTCGACGACACCGTCTACAACGAGGCCGTCAAGTTCGTCGGCGCGGTGCAGCGCGACCCCCGGCATCCGGCCCGGCTCGCGATCGACGGATACCTCGAGCGCCTCGCCTCGAACCTTCAGCACGACCCGGCCACCATCGGCCGCTTCGAGGACGCCAAGCTCGCGGTGTTCGACAGCCCGCGCGTGCGCGATCTCGCCGCCGAGGCGTGGGCGACGGCGAAGGCGGGACTGCTGCGCTCGCTCGCCGACCCCGACAGCGGGCTGCGCCGCCGCGGGATGACGGCCCTGGTCGAGATCGGCGAGCGGATGACGACGGATGCCGCCCTGCAGGCCCGCGTGGACGAATGGGTCACCGACGGCGCCGTCTTCCTCGTCGACCGCTACCGGCACGACATCGCGTCGATCATCACCGACACCGTGGAGCGCTGGGATCCCGCAGAGACGACCGAGAAGATCGAGCTGATGGTCGGCCGCGATCTGCAGTACATCCGCCTCAACGGCACGATCGTGGGCGCGCTGGCCGGCGTCGCGATCTTCACTGTCGCCCACGCCCTGCTCGGGTAGCGTCGAGTCCGTGGCGCTTCCTCATGACGACCTCTGGCCGCGCGCCGGCGCGTGGCCGCGCATCGACGACCGCGAGATATGGGATGCCGTCCTGCTGGGCGTGCCGGCATTCCGCACCTCGCTCTCGCCGACGGGGGCGCACGCCACACCGGGCGCGATCCGCGAGGCGCTGCGCCGATACAGCCCCACCCTGCTCGGGCCGCCGCCGGTGGACCTGAACGAGGTGCTGCGCATCGCCGACGCGGGCGACGTGGACGAGCCGGACGGGCCGGCGGGCGAGGCATCCGTCCGCGCCGCGATGGGCGCACTGCGCGAGCGAGCCGATCTGGTCATCGCGCTCGGCGGCGACAACTCGCTCACCTATGCCGTGGCGCAGGGCGCGGCCGCCGAAGGCCTGATCACCATCGACGCGCACTTCGACCTGCGGAGCGGCGTCTCCAACGGGTCGCCGGTGCGGCGCCTGGTCGAGGACGGGCTCGACGGACACCGCATCGTGCAGCTCGGCATCGCCGACTTCGCGAACTCGGCCGCGTATGCGCAGCGTGCCGCCGACCTCGGGATCACCGTCATCACGATGGACGAGGTGCGCCGCCGCGGTGCGGCCGACGTCATGGCGGAGGCACGGGAGATCGCAGGTGCCGGCGGCGGGGCGATCCACCTCGACATCGACGTCGACGTGTGCGACCGCTCGGTGGCTCCGGGGTGCCCCGCGTCGGTGCCGGGAGGCCTCGCCGCCTGGGAGCTGCGCGCGCTCGTGCGGGCCGCGGCCGCCGACCCGCGGCTGCACAGCGCCGATCTCGCCGAGGTCGATGCCACTGCCGACGCCCCCGACGGGCGCACCGTGCGCCTGGCGGCGCTGTGCGTCCTCGAGCTGCTCGCGGGCCTCGCCGCGCGGCGGAGCGCGTCATGATCCGCCTCGCGCTGGTGCGCCACGCCAAGTCCGACTGGGGCGACCCGGGCCTGGCCGACCACGACCGGCCCCTCAACGACCGCGGCCTGCGGGACGCTCCGGTCATGGCGGCCCGGCTGGCGGCATCCGGATTCCGCCCCGACGTGATCCTGTCGAGCACGGCGCTGCGCGCACGCACCACGGCCGAGGCGTTCGCGGCCGAGCTCGAGGTCGCGGTGTCGCTCGACCCGGAGCTGTACGGGGCGCCCGCCGGGAACCTGCTCGCCGCCGCCGCGACGACGCGCGCCGCGTCGGTGATGGTCGTGGCGCACGACCCTGGCATGACGGTGCTGGCCGGACGACTTTCGGGCAACGGGATCACGCACATGCCGACGTGCGCGGTCGCGACCTTCACGTGGCTGCAGGACGACTGGGACGTTGCGACCGCCCTCGACCCCGACGACTGGACCTTCGACACACCGCACTGAACCTGCGAGGCGCCCCGCGGCGTCAGAGCGGTGCGCCGCCGAGCCACACCGCGTGCACGAGCGGCACGCCGGGACGGTAGGCGAGATGCACGCGCGTCGGCGCGGCGAGGATCACGAGGTCGGCGCGCATGCCCGGTGCGAGGGTGCCGACGTCGGTGCGGCGCAGGGCCCGCGCGCCTCCGGCGGTCGCCGCCCACACGGCCTCGGCGGGGGTCATCCCCATCTCGCGCACGGCGAGCGCGATCATGAGGGGCATCGAGCTCGTGAAGCTCGAACCCGGGTTGCAGTCGCTCGCGATCGCCACCGTGACGCCGGCGTCGATCAGGCGCCGCGCGTCGGGATAGGGCTGCCGTGTCGAGAACTCGACGCCCGGAAGCAGGGTCGCGACGGTCGACGAGCCCGCGAGGGCGGCGACGTCGTCGTCCGACAGGTAGGTGCAGTGGTCGACGGATGCCGCCCCCATCGCCACCGCGAGCCGCACGCCGTCTCCGGGGCCGAGCTGGTTGCCGTGCACGCGGGGCAGCAGGCCGTGCGCGACGCCGGCCGCGAGGATGCGCCGCGACTCGTCGGCCGTGAACGCGCCGCGCTCGCAGAACACGTCGATCCATCGGGCGTGGGGCGCGCAGGCGCGGAGCATCTCGTCGCACACCAGGTCGACGTACGCGTCGCGGCGGTCGGCGTACTCGGCGGGCACGACGTGCGCGCCGAGATACGTGACCTCGGCCGTGACCTCGCCGGCCAGCCGCGCCAGGCGCGCCTCGTCGGCGACCGTCAGTCCGTACCCCGTCTTGACCTCGAACGTCGTCGTGCCCTGCGCGTGCAGTTCACGTGCGAAGCCGGCCAGGCGCGCCCGCAGGTCCGTGTCGCTCGCCGCGCGCGTCGCCGCGACCGTCCGCCGTATGCCGCCCGCGGCATACGGCACGCCCGTCATGCGCGCCTCGAACTCGTCGGCCCGGTCGCCGCCGAACACGAGGTGCGTGTGGCTGTCGACGAAGCCGGGGATGACGGCGCGGCCGCCGGCATCCACTGTCGCGAGCACGTCCGCGTGCGGCGCCTCGGACGCCGCCCCGACCCAGGCGACGCGGTCGCCCTCGAGCAGCACGGCCGCGTCGTGCAGCGTGCCCAGCGGATCGCCCGGCGCCGCGACGTTGGTGGTCAGCTCGCCGATGTTGGTGACGAGAGTGGCGGTCATCGGGTCACGCGTCCAGCATCGGCACGTTGAGGCCGCGCTCGCGGGCGACCTCCTTCGCGCGGTCGTACCCGGCGTCGACGTGACGCATCACGCCCGTGCCCGGGTCGTTGGTGAGCACGCGTTCGAGCTTCTCGGCAGCGAGCGCCGTGCCGTCGGCCACCGTCACCTGGCCGGCGTGGATCGAACGCCCGATGCCGACGCCGCCGCCGTGGTGGATCGACACCCACGACGCGCCCGATGCCGTGTTGAGCAGGGCGTTCAGCAGCGGCCAGTCGGCGATCGCGTCGGAGCCGTCTGCCATGGCCTCCGTCTCGCGGTAGGGGCTGGCGACCGAGCCGGCGTCGAGGTGGTCGCGGCCGATCACGATCGGCCCCGACAGCTCGCCCGAGGCGACCATCTCGTTGAACCTCAGTCCGGCGAGGTGGCGCTCCTGATAGCCGAGCCAGCAGATGCGGGCCGGCAGCCCCTCGAAGTGCACCGCCTCACCCGCCTTGTCGAGCCAGCGCACGAGCCCGGCGTTGTCGGGGAACAGCGCCTTGACGGCCTCGTCGGTCTTGCGGATGTCTTCCGGATCGCCCGAGAGGGCCACCCAGCGGAACGGCCCGCGACCCTCCGCGAATTGCGGGCGGATGTACGCCGGCACGAAGCCGGGGAAGGCGAACGCCCGCTCGAAGCCGCCCAGCTGCGCCTCGGCGCGGATCGAGTTGCCGTAGTCGAAGACCTCGGCTCCGGCATCCTGAAAACCGACCATGGCGGCGACGTGCTTGGCCATCGAGCCGCGGGCACGCGCGGTGAAGCCCTCCGGATCGCGGGATGCCTCCGCCTTCCAGTCCTCGAACGCGATGCCCACCGGAAGGTACGCCAGCGGGTCGTGCGCGCTCGTCTGGTCGGTGACGATGTCGACGGTGAGCTCGCCGGACCGGTGGCGCAGCAGCACATCGCCGAACACCTCGGCGGCGTTGCCGACGACGCCGACGCTCAGCGCCTCGCCGGCCGCCTTGGCCGCGACCACGCGGGCGAGCGCGGCGTCGAGGTCGGTCGTGTACTCGTCCAGGTAGCCGTGCTCGACCCGGCGGGCCAGGCGCGACTCGTCGACGTCGACGATGAGCACCGCTCCCCCGTTGAGGGTCACCGCGAGCGGCTGCGCACCGCCCATGCCGCCGGCGCCGCCGGTGAGGGTCAGGGTGCCCGACAGGCTGTCGGTTGCTGAGCCTGTCGAAGCACCGAGTGAGCGAGCGACCGCCGCGAACGTCTCGTACGTGCCCTGCAGGATGCCCTGCGTGCCGATGTAGATCCACGAGCCCGCCGTCATCTGGCCGTACATCGTGAGGCCCAGCGCCTCGAGACGGCGGAACTCGGGCCACGTCGCCCAGTCGCCCACGAGGTTCGAGTTCGCGATGAGCACCCGCGGCGCCCACTCGTGCGTGCGGAACACGCCCACCGGCTTGCCCGACTGCACGAGCAGCGTCTCGTCGGGCTCGAGTTCGTCGAGGGTGCGGACGATCGCGTCGAACGCCTCCCAGCTGCGCGCGGCACGCCCGGTGCCGCCGTACACGACGAGGTCTTCCGGATGCTCGGCGACCTCGGGGTCGAGGTTGTTCATCAGCATGCGCTTCGCGGCTTCGGCGCCCCAGCTCTTGGCGGTGCGCTCGGCCCCGCGCGGGGCGCGGATGGTGCGGGTCATATCGGTTCGTCCCCTCGTTGGGCTCACCGAGATCAGGAGATCTGGCGAGAACAGGCTGTTGTGCGGGAATCGGTCCTGTCTACGTCAGATCTCCTGATCTCGGCGAAGGGGAAAGGGATGCCGCGGCCCCGGGCTGCAGCGCGGCCCGGGCGACGGCACCGGAGGCGACGAGCGCGGTCACGGCCTCCATCTCGGGCGACAGGAAGCGGTCGGGGCCCGGCCCGCCGGCGACGGTGCGCACCAGGTCGCGCACGGCGCCGGTCGCGGCACCGGGCTGCAGGGGCGCCCGCAGGTCGAGGGCGCGCGCACCGGTGAGCACCTCGATCGCGAGCACGCGGGCGAGCCCGTCGATGCCGCGGCGCAGCTTGCGGGCGGCCGCCCAGCCCATCGAGACGTGGTCCTCCTGCATCGCCGAGGACGGGATGGAGTCGACGGATGCCGGCACGGCCAGGCGTTTCAGCTCCGACACGATGCCCGCCGCCGCGTACTGCGCGATCATGAGCCCCGAGTCGACGCCGACCTCGTCGGCGAGGAACGGCGGCAGCCCGTTGCTGCGCGCCCGATCGAGCGCCCGGTCGGTGCGGCGCTCCGAGATCGAGGCGACGTCGGCGACCGCGATCGCCAGGAAGTCCAGCACGTACGCGATCGGCGCGCCGTGGAAGTTGCCGTTGGACTCGACGCGTCCGTCGTCGGTGATGACGGGGTTGTCGACGGCCGCGGCGAGCTCGCGGGACGCGACGAGCAGCGCGTGGTCGGCGGTGTCGCGGGCGGCGCCGTGCACCTGCGGCGAGCAGCGCAGCGAGTACGCGTCCTGCACGCGCGTGCAGACGGCAGGGTCGCGGTGCGACGCGACGATGGGCGACCCGGCCAGTACGGCGCGCAGGTTCGCCGCCGAGACGGCCTGCCCCGCCTGCGGGCGCAGCGCCTGCAAGTCGGCGGCGAACACCGCGTCGGTGCCCAGCTGCGACTCCACCGACATGCCCGCCGCGACATCGGCGGTGTCCAGCAGCACCGACAGGTCGTGCAGCGCGAGCAGCAGCATCCCCAGCATGCCGTCGGTGCCGTTGATGAGGGCGAGCCCCTCCTTCTCGCGCAGCACGAGCGGAGCGATGGATGCCGCACCCAGCGCGTCGGCGGCATCCATCTCTACTGCCTCCCCCGGTTGCTGAGCCTGTCGAAGCACGCGCACGCGCCCCTCGCCCATCGCGGCGAGCGCGACGTGCGACAGCGGCGCGAGGTCGCCCGAGCAGCCGAGCGACCCGTACTCCCGCACGATCGGCGTGATGCCGGCATCGAGCATCGCGGCGTATGTCTCGACGACGACCGGCCGCACCCCGGTGTGGCCGGTGGCGAGGGTCTGCAGCCGCAGGAGCATCAGCGCGCGCACGACCTCGCGCTCGACCTCGGGACCGGTGCCCGCGGCGTGGGAGCGAATGAGGCTCGCCTGCAGCTGCATGCGGCGCTCGGGGGCGATGAAGGTCGTGGCGAGCGCGCCGAAGCCGGTCGAGATGCCGTAGTGCGGCTCGGGGTCGTCGGCCAGGCTCTCGACCAGCGTGCGGGCGGCGGCCACGCGGGCCAGCGCCTCGGGCGCGATCACGACCCTCGCATCGTGGCGGGCGACGGCCACGATGTCCTCGGGGCGCAGTGGGGCTGCGCCGACGGTGACGGGATGCCCCATCGTGTCGAGAAGCTCAGGGGTCATGCCTCGATTCCACACCGCGGCGGCGCCGCGCGACAGCGGGTCGTGGCATCCTGTGTCTGTGATCCCAGACGATGCGGCGGCACCCGACGGGCCGCAGGTGCCGGCGGCCGACCACACCCTGCGGATCCTGTCGTTCCTGGCCCGGCAGCGCGGTCCCGCGCCGGCCCGCACGATCGCCACGGCACTCGGCATCCCGCGATCGACCGTGTACCACCTGCTGGCGACCCTGCAGGAGCACCAGTTCGTGGTGCACCTGCCCGAGGACCGTCGGTGGGGTCTCGGGATCGCGGCGTTCGAGCTCGCGGGCGGCTACGCGCGCCAGGAGCCCCTCGCCCGCGTGGGCCGCCCCGTGCTGGCGGACCTCGCCGACCGCACCGGCGAGAGCGCGCACCTCGCCGTCATGCACGGCCGCGACGTGCTGTACATCGTCGAGGAGCGCGCGCCCAGGCGCCCGGCCCTGGTCACCGATGTCGGCGTGCGACTGCCCGCACACCTGACCGCGACCGGCCGGGCGATGCTCGCGGCGCTCCCGCGCGAACAGGTGCGGGCGCTGTTCCCGGATGCCGCGGCCTTCGCCGATCGCACCGGTCGCGGCCCGCAGCGCCCCGCGGAGCTGCGCGAGCTGCTGCGCGCGGTGCGCACCCGCGGCTTCGCGCAGGAGGACGGCGAGGTCACCCTGGGCCTGCGCTCGGTCGGCGTCGTGGTGCGCGACCACACGGGGTGGCCCGCCGCCGCGATCGCACTCACGTGGCCCGCCGACGACGCGGCCGCCGAGGACCTCGCCGGCACTCCTGACCCCGACGCCCGCGCCGCCGGGCTCGCCGAGCTCGCCGGCGCGGCGGCGGCTGAGCTCGAGCGCCGCATCGGCCGCGGCCGCTCGAGCTGACGCCGACCACCCCGACCGGGGTTCCCGCCGCTGCGGATGCCGGACTGCGGATCAGGCAGCGCCACGCCCGAGCGGTGCGGTCATCCGACAGCGGCGAGCGCGTGCTGGTTGACCGGACGCGGCAGCCCGTAGTGGTCGCGCAGCGTGGTGCCGTCGTACTCGGTGCGGAACAGCCCGCGCTCGCGCAGGATCGGGAGCACCGTCGCGACGAAGGTGTCAAGGCCTGACGGGAGCACGGCCGGCATGATGTTGAACCCGTCCGCCGCGCCGTTCTCGAACCAGTGCTGGATCGTGTCGGCGACCTGCACCGGTGTGCCGGCGAACGTGCGGTGACCACGACCCCCGCCGAGGCGCCCGATCAGCTCGCGCACCGTGAGGTTCTCTCGTCGCGCCAGATCGACGATCAGCGTGTAGCGGCTCTTCGCACCCTCGATCGCATCCTCGCCCGGAAGATCCTCGGGCAGCGGCTTGTCGAGCGGGAGGTCCTCCGGCTCCAGACCGAGCGTCTTCGCCAGCTGGGCCCGCGCATACTCCGGGGCGATGAGCCGATCCAGTTCGGCCTCGAGCGCGAACGCCTCGGCCTGGGTGTCGCCGATCACCGGGACGAGACCGGGCAGCACCTTCACGTGCTCGGGGTCACGGCCGTACGCGATCGCCCGACGCTTCATGTCGGCGTAGAACGCCTGCGCCTCCTCGACGGTGGGCTGGGCCGTGAAGATGGCCTCCGCCCATCGTGCGGCGAAGTCCTTGCCGCTCTCGCTCGATCCCGCCTGCACGAGCAGCGGGTACCCCTGCGGGCTCCGCGGCGAATTCAGCGGTCCAGCGACGCTGAAGTGCTCTCCGCGGTGCCCGACGGCGTGCACGCGATCGGCGAGCGTGTGCACGCCGCTCTCTTTGTCGGCGATGATCGCATCGTCCTCCCACGAGTCCCAGAGCTTCGTCGCGACCTCCAGGAACTCGGACGCGCGCGCGTAGCGCGCGCTGTGGAGCGGCTGCTCGTCCAGCCCGAAGTTGCGGGCCGCCGCCTCGCCGGCGGTCGTGACGATGTTCCAGCCCGCGCGACCGGACGAGATCCAGTCCACCGATGAGAGCCGGCGAGCGAGGTTGTACGGCTCGTTGTACGACGTGGATGCCGTCGCGATCAGTCCGATCCGCGACGTCGTGACCGCGAGCGCCGTCAGCAGGATGGTCGGCTCGATGCCGCCCTGCGGGCGACGGCCCACGTCTCCGAAGAGGGCGGGCGCATCGGCGAGGAACAGCGAATCGAACTTCGCGTCCTCCGCGATGCGGGCCAGGCGCTGGTGGTATTCGAGGTCGAGCAGCGCGTTCGGATCCGACTCCGGGAGCCGCCACGAGGCTTCGTGATGCCCGGTGTCGTGAAGGAAGAGGTTGAAGTGCAGCTTTCGCTCGGCGGTCATGAGATCTCCTGAAGGTCTTCGATGGTGGCAGGTGCGGTTTCGACGCCGAGCGCCGCGAGCAGCAGCTCGCGGTTGCGCACGAAGTCGGGGTGCGAGGCGTTGCGCTCGTCCGGCAGGTCGACGCGCAGATCGAGCGAGAACCGGCCGTTCTCGATGACGAGGACGCGATCCGCCAGCAGCAGCGCTTCGTCGACATCGTGCGTGACCAGCAGCACGGCCGGGTGGTGCACGCGAAGCAGGGTCCGCAGCAGACCGTGCATGCGGATCCGGGTGAGTGCGTCGAGCGCTCCGAACGGCTCGTCGGCGAGCAGCAGTTGCGGCTCACTCACGAGCGAGCGTGCCAGCGCCGCGCGCTGCTGCTCGCCGCCCGAGAGCTCGTGCGGCCAGGCCTTCTCGCGTCCGGCGAGTCCGACCTCGGCGAGCACGTTGCGTCCGCGCTCCTTGACACCCGGACCGGCCTGCCCGAGCACCACGTTGTCGAGCACACGCAGCCAGGGCAGCAGCCGGGAGTCCTGGAACACCAGCGACACCCGCTTGGGCACCCACACCTCGCCGGATCCGGCGACCGAGTCGTCCAGACCCGCGACCGCGCGCAGCAGGGTGCTCTTGCCCGAGCCGCTGCGCCCGATGAGGGCGACGAACTCGCCCCGCGCGATCTCCAGGTCGATGCCGTCGAGCACGTCGCGATCGCCGAACGATCTGCGCAGCGCGACCGTGCGCACCGCCGTGGTCAGCTCGCGAGCGTCACTCGCCATGACAGCACCTTCCTCTCCAGCAGGCGGACCAGCGCATCCGACACGAATCCGAAGACGCCGTAGACGACCAGGCCGACCAGGATGATGTCGGACTGCGCGTACAGCTGAGCCTGCGACATCATGTAGCCGATGCCCGAGGTCGCGTTGATGGTCTCGACCACGATCAGCGCCATCCACGAACCCACGACCGCAAGGCGGAAGCCCACGAAGAAGCCGGGCAGCGCCCCGGGGACGAGCACGTACCGGACGTACTGCCAACGGCTGAGCCCGAGCGACTCCGCCAGCTCGATCTGCTTGCGGTCGATGCCGGTCAGGGCGCTGTAGGTATTGATGTAGATCGGGATGAGCACGCCCAGGGCGACGATCGTCACCTTGAACTCCTCGCCGATTCCGAGCCACAGGATCAGCAGCGGGATCAGCGCGAGCACGGGGATCGCCCGCTTGATCTGGACGGTGCCGTCGACCAGCGACTCACCGAGCCTGGTGAGCCCGGCGATGATCGCCAGCAGCACGCCCGCCACCGTTCCGATGACGAGGCCGAGCACCGCCCGCGACAGCGACGCGAGCACATGCTCCCCGAGGGTCCCGTCCGTGATCAGCCTCCAGGCCGTGGCGGCCACGTCCCCGGGACCGGTGAGCAGTCGCGGGTCCAGCAGGCCGAGAGCGGATGCCGCCGCCCAGACGACCACGATGATCAGGGGTCCGAGCAGCCGACTGCCCGGAAGGGACCGCTGTCGGCCGAGCCGACGGCGCCGTGACTGCGGATGCAGCTCCAGGCCGGGTTCGGCCGGCTGCCGCGGAGACGGGCGCGCTGCGGCGACGATCGCCGTCTCGCGCGTGAGCGCTTTGGTGGACATCACTTCTCCTTCACGTACTCGGCGGCCACAGCCGCAGCGGCGTCGCCTTCGAAGCGGCGGTCGAAGAGCGTCTCGGCATCGAACTCCTTGACGTAGCCTTCGCCCGCGAGCAGCTCGATCGACGACTGCGCCCAATCGACCGCCGTGTCCCAGTCGGTCGGGAAGGACGGCTTGTTGGCGAGCGCCCAGATGCGGTCGGCGTCGGTGCTGGTGAGCCCCTCGGTGTCGACGAAGTAGTACTTCTTCCACTCGTCGGAGTTCTCCCACGCCCACACCTGGCCCTGCGCCCAGGCGCGGATGTAGTCGCGAACGGCCAGAACGCTGTCGTCGTCGGCCAGCACCTTCGTCGGCACCCACAGGATGCTCAGCAGGTCGGGCTCCTCGGCCGGCAGTGCCACCGCGCCGTCCCTTCCGTACTGGTCGATGTACTTCGTGACCTCGGGCTCGGACAGCGGCGCGACGTCGACTTGTCCGCCTTGCAGTGCAGTGAGGAACTGGGTGCTGGGCAGCGCGATGAGTTCGACGTCATCGGTGTCGATGCCGGCTGTGCGCAGGGTGCGCAGCACCGTGTCGCCCTGCGACTGCCCCTGCGAGAAGGCGATCTTCTTGCCCTTGAGGTCCGTGAACGAGTCGAGGTCGACGCCGGCCGCCGTCGCGAAGATGTAGGAGGGGGCCGGCCGCTCCAGCACTGCCACGATCGTGGCGTCGAACCCGATGTCGTGCGCTTGGATCGGCGGGATGATGGCGTTGTTCGCGACGTCGAGCGCTCCGGCGCGGAACGCCTGGATGACGTCGGGACCCGCGCCGACGTTCACCCATTCCTTGACCGTGAAGTCGAGTGGGTCGATGGCGGAGCCGGCCGCTTCGAGTTGGAGCTGGGTCAGGCGGCCGGCGATCCGCAGGCTGGTGCCGTCGGATGGCGTACCCGTGGGCAGCGTCTCGGACGCCGGCTTCTCGCTCGCCGACGAGCTGGTGCTCGCACAGCCGGCGAGCAGAAGCAGTGCGGCGACCGCCGCGGTGGCCACGGTCAGGCGACGGGCGGAGCGTCGTGTGCGGGTGGAACGGAGGGCGGTCATGCGGGGTCCCTTCGGTGCGGGTGGATTGCCTGGAATCCTGTGCGGACTTTCTGCATCCCGTCCAATAGGGCTTCACCCGAGATTCATCACGAAACCCGATGCGTCATGGCGTCGAGCCCGCTGTGCCGCGTGATTCCACCGCCGACCGGGCTCAGCGCCCGCGTCCGGGGCGAGGACACCCGAGGTCATATGAAGAGATGCGTGTCGGCGTGTGAACGCGTGTTACTCCTCGCGCCCGGCTTCCCACTCGCCGATCAGCCGCGGCACCCGCTCCGCGACGAAGTGCAGAAAGCCCGCGACCTGCGTGATGCCGTCCGCGTCGACCCGGACCGTCCCCCCGCCGAGCGTGAGAGCGTCGACGGTCGCCGTCGCGTCGGCCACCGGTTCGGTGGCGTCCCTCGCGCGCAGACGCCGCAGCGCGTCGTCGTGCACCGCGATGATGCGGCGGGCCTCGACCAGCAGTCGCTCGCCGGCCGCCGTGAATCCGGCGCCGCGTCCTTGCTTCTCGACGAGCGGATGCCCCAGCCGGCGCTCCAGCACGCGCACATGCTGGCTCACGGTCGGCTGGCTGCACTGCAGCGCGTCGGCCGCGCGACCGAAACCGCCGAACTCATCGATCGCGATCAAGGTCCTCAGCAGCGATATGTCCAACGTCGCGTCCATGCGGCGATGGTAGGGACAGCCCCTGATCCCGGGCGTCACGGTGTGTCAAGCGCCGTCATCTCGCGACGCACGCACCGTCCTCAGTCGACCTTCGAGCCTGAATCCACGGCGAGCACCGTCCCGCCGGTCAGGCGCACGAGCTCGTCGAAGGTGAGCGGGAAGACGGTATGCGGAGTGCCACCCGCCGCCCAGATCTCGGGGTGGTGCGCGAGGTCCTCATCGACGACCGTCGTGAGGGGCGCGGGGTGGCCGGTGGGCGCGACGCCGCCGATCGCCTGTCCGGTGGCCTCGCGGACCTGATCGGGGCTCGCGCGCTGGATCCTGCCGCGACCGAGGCGTGCGGCCAGCGCGGCGGTGTCGACCCGGTGCGCGCCGCTCGTCATGACCAGGAGCGGCTCGCCGTCGCTTATGAAGACGAGACTGTTGGCGATCGCGCCGACCTCGACCCCGAGGGCCTCGGCGGCCAAGACGGCGGTGGAGGCGGCATCCGGGAGCACCACGATGTCGCCCGGGATGCCGGCGGCACGGAGCGCCTCGTGGACGAGCAGGCTGCGCGCGGGGAGGGCGGTCACGGCGACAGCCTAGTGAGCTGCGCCGCGGGCGAGGATCTCGCCGTGCGGGAGCATGAGCCAGCCGTCCTCGGCCGCGGCCCACTCGCGCCAGCCGTCCGCGATGCGCTGCAGCAGGGCGTCGTCGGCGCCGATCGCGCGTGCGGAGTCGGCGAAGGCCGAACGCAGGACGCGGTCGGCCCACATGCCGCCCCACCATGCCCGGTCGGCGGCATCCTCGTACAGCCACAGCGACGCGGTCGCGCGGATGTCGACGAGCCCGGCCTGCTGCGCCCACGCCTTGAGCCGGCGGCCGGCTGCCGGCTCGCCGGCCACACTGCGGTGCGTGCGCAGGTACAGCTGCAGCCACTCGTCCAGCGCGGGGATCAGCGGGTACCAGATGACGCCCTCGTAGTCGACGTCGCGGGCGGCGACGAGCCCGTCCGGGCCCGCCACGCGGCCGAGCTCGCGCAGCATGTCGACCGGCCGATCGACGTGCTGCAGCACCTGGTGCGCGTGCACCACGTCGAAGGCGCCGTCCTCGAACGGCATGGCGTACGCGTCGCCGACCTCGAACGCGAGGTTCGGGGCGGTGTGGTCGGCCGTGGCCTGCGCGACCACGTCGGGTGAGGCATCCGTCCCCCGCACCCGGCCGGGAGCCACGAGCGCCGCGAGGTCCGCCGTGATGGTGCCGGGGCCGCTCCCCACATCGAGCACCGACATGCCCGCACGCAGGTGCGGCAGAAGGTAGGCGGCCGAGTTCTCGGCGGTGCGCCAGCGGTGGGACCGCAGCACGCTCTCGTGGTGACCGTGGGTGTAGGCGTCTGGCATCCAACGATGCTATCGGCGCGCACGATGTCGCCGCCTGCTCGCATCGCGCGACTGAATCCATGCATTCTGCACAATCGCCGACGGCGCAGTTGAACAATCCGCCGCCCCGGTGTGGAATGGGGGTGGATGCCGCGACGCCGCGTCATCCGCTGCAGCACGCCACCCGCACCCGCAGCACCCACCAGCGGCCCACGAAGCCCGCCGAAGGAAGCAACGCAATGACGCACACCGTGACTTCTCCGCTCCTCACCCCCGCGCACGCCGGCTCCGTCCGCGCGACGCACTCGGCATCCGGCGCAGTCACCCCCCTGCCCCTTCCCGATTTCGCGCACGAACGGGTGGAGGTGATCACCGGGCGACGCAGCGGCCTGTTCTTCACCGTCGCGCTGCACTCGTCCGTGCTCGGCTCGGCGCTCGGCGGCGCGCGGCTGTGGACGTATCCGCACTGGAGCGACGCCCTCGGCGACGCGCTGCGCCTGTCGGCGGCCATGACGCTCAAGAACGCAGCGGCCGGCCTCGACGCGGGCGGTGGCAAGGCCGTCATCGCCCTGCCTCCGGGGGTGTCGCTCGATTCCGAGCGCCGTCGTGCGGCGTTCCTCGACCTGGGCGACGCCGTCGAGTCGCTGCACGGCCTGTACCGCACCGCGGAGGACGTCGGCTCGACGAGCGATGACATGCTCGTCGTGAGCGAGCGCACCGAGCACGTCGTGGGCCTGCCCGACGCCGTGGGCGGCTCGGGCGAGCCGGCCGGACCCACCAGCCTCGGCGTCTACGAGTCGCTGCGCGCGACGCTGGAGCGCGTCACCGGCGTCGCGGACGTCGCCGGTCGCCGCATCACGATCTCGGGCATGGGCCAGGTGGGCAGCCGCCTGGCCGTGCGCCTCTCGGCCGAGGGCGCGCAGCTCACCGTGACCGACGTCAACCCGGCCAAACGCGACCTGGCCGTCGAACTGGGCGCCGCCTGGGCAGCGCCCGGAGCGGAGCACCTGGTGCCGGCGGACGTGTTCGTGCCCGCCGGCATCGGCGGGCTCCTCACCGACGACATCATCGACGCGCTCGACGCGAAGGCGGTGTGCGGTCCGGCGAACAACCCGCTGGCCGACCACGGCGGCGCGGCGCGGCTCGCCGGTCGCGGCATCCTCTACGCCCCCGACTTCGTGGTGAACGCCGGCGGGGTGATCTACCTGGACCTCGAGGCGAAGCGGCTCGGCTCACGCGCCGAGATCATGGGCCGTGTCGCGCACATCGGCGAGACGGTGCGCCGCGTCTTCGACGAAGCCGAGGCGCGCGGGGTGACGCCGCTGGAGGCCGCGGAGGGACTGGCAGCAGAGCGGCTCACGGCGGGCGGACGCCGGCCGGCGTTGGCCCGCTGAGCGCGGCGGGCCGCCGCCGTCGCAGCGGCCTCGCCGCCGTGCCTGAGACTGCGTTCCACAGGTGGCGGCATCCGGTTCCACTTTCGCCGGACGAGGTGGCATGATGGGCGCAACGTGCCGTGCGATCAAAGGAGATCCGGTGTTCACCAGTACCCACCCCGATGTAGAGATCCCCGAGCTCAGCGTCTACGACTACCTGTTCTCCACGCTGACAGACGAGGACCTCGGCCGCGTCGCCCTGATCGACCCGGCCACCGGCGCCGAGACGACGTATGGCGCACTCCGCGCGCAGATCGACCTGTTCGCCGGTGCGCTCGCGGCGCGCGGCGTCGGCCTCGACACCGTCGTGGGCCTGCTGTGCCCGAACGTTCCCGCCTTCGCGACGGTGTTCCACGGGATCCTGCGTGCCGGCGCCACGGTGACGACGGTCAACTCGCTGTACACCGCCGGTGAGATCGAGAAGCAGCTGAAGGATGCCGGGGCCACCTGGCTCGTGACGGTCAGTCCGCTGCTGGCCCAGGCCGCGACCGCAGCCGAGGCTGTCGGCATCCCCCTCGACCGCGTCATCGTGCTGGACGGCGCCGCCGGTCACCCGAACCTGCGCGAGCTGCTCGGCGAGGGCGCCCCGGCCCCCGAGGTGTCGTTCGACCCGGCGACGCACGTGGCGGTGCTGCCGTACTCCTCGGGTACCACCGGCATCCCCAAGGGCGTCATGCTGTCGCACCGCAACCTCGTCGCGAACGTGGCGCAGTGCGTGCCCAACATGAACCTGGTCGCCTCGGACCGCGTCCTGGCGGTGCTGCCGTTCTTCCACATCTACGGCATGACGGTGCTGCTGAACCTCGCGCTGCGCAAGCGCGCGAGCCTCGTGACGATGCCGAAGTTCGACCTCGCCGAGTTCCTGACGAACATCCAGAAGTACCAGTGCACGTATCTGTACATCGCCCCGCCGATCGCGGTGGCGCTGGCCAAGCACCCGATCGTCGATCAGTTCGACATCTCCAGCGTGCACACGGTGTTCTCCGGTGCGGCGCCCCTCGACGGCGAGACGGCCGAGATCGCGGGCAAGCGCATCCACGCCCGCATGCTGCAGGGCTACGGGATGAGCGAGCTGAGTCCGGTCTCGCACGCCATGTACTACGCGCGAGACGACGAGCCGGTCAGCTCGGTCGGCGGGATGCTGCCGAACACCCTCAACAAGCTCGTCGACACCGAGACCGGCGAAGAGATCACCGAGCTCGGCCCGGACGGCGTGACGAAGCCGGGCGAGCTGTGGGTCAAGGGCCCGAACGTCATGCTCGGCTACCTCAACAAGCCCGAGGCGACGGCCGAGACCCTCGACGCCGACGGCTACCTGCACACCGGCGACGTCGCGGTGTACCACGAAGGCGGCTACTTCTCGATCGTCGACCGCGTGAAGGAGCTCATCAAGTACAAGGGCTACCAGATCGCACCCGCCGAGCTCGAGGCCCTGCTGCTGAGCCACCCGAAGGTGATGGATGCCGCCGTCATCGGCGTCCTCGACGACGACAAGCAGGAGATCCCCAAGGCGTTCATCGTCGCCGCGCCCGACTCGGGTCTCACCGAGGACGAGGTGATGGCCTTCGTCGCCGAGCAGGTCGCACCGCACAAGAAGGTGCGCCGCGTCGAGTTCATCGAGGCGATCCCGAAGTCCACGGCCGGCAAGATCCTCCGCAAGGACCTGCGCGCACGCGAGACGGCGGGAGTGTGACAGCGGGGGCTGTGACCGCGGCGCGCTAGGTTGGCGCCATGGAAGGGCTCTGGCTCGCCGCGCTGAGCGGCATCATCGGCGGCGGGACCCTGCTGGTCGGCGCGGGGGTGGCGTGGTTCGTCGACATCCCGCAACGTATCGTCGCCGGGATCATGGCGCTGGGCGCGGGCGTGCTGATCTCGACCCTCGCGTTCGAGCTCGTCGAGGAGGCGGCGGAGGACGGCGGTCTCGTGCCGACGACCGTGGGGTTCCTGGGCGGCGCGGTCCTGTACATCGTCGCGGATCAGTTGGTGTCGCGACCGAAGAAGCGCGTCGACGTCGCCCAGGCGGACGGCGTCGGCAGCGCGAGCATCGTCGCCCGCCGCGCCGGCGCGGCCGGCGCGGCGAGCAGCGCCGGCCTCGTGATCGCGATCGGAGCGCTCATCGACGGCATCCCGGAGTCCATCGTGATGGGCCTTTCTGTGCTGCAGGGCGGGATCAGCATCCCGATCGTCGCCGCGATCGCGATCAGCAACTTCCCCGAGGGACTGGGATCGACGGCGGCCCTCAAGCGCGGCGGCAGCACGGGACGGTTCGTCGCCCTGCTGTGGGTCGGCATCGCGCTGGTGACAGTGGCGGCCTCGATGGTCGGGTTCGCGGCCTTCCAGGCTGCCCCGCCGAACCTCATCGCGCTCATCACGACGATCGCCGCGGGCGGACTGCTCGCGATGGTCTGCAACACGATGATCCCCGAGGCCTTCGACGAGCAGCATGCGCTGACCGGCCTCTGGGCCACGATCGGGTTCCTGGGCGCGTTCCTGCTGCACGAGCTCGCCGGCTGACCCCGGCCAGGACCGGCTGTGCCAGGGTGTGACGCATGAGGTTCCTCCGCTGGTTCGTGCGGTTCCCGATCGTGTGGCTCACGATCGTCGTGCTCATCGTCGTTCTGGCCCTCGGCGCGGCCGGATACGAGCGCACCACGAAGTGGATCGCGATCGTGTACGTCGGTCTCGTCATCGCGTGGACGCTCATCGGCATGGTCCGCGACGTGCTGCGCGGCCATGTCGGACTCGACGTGCTGGCGGTCGTCGCGATGATCGCGACGCTCGCCGTCGGCGAGTACGTCGCATCGCTCGTGATCGTGCTGATGCTGTCGGGCGGCGAAGCGCTCGAGGACTACGCCAGCCGCCGCGCCAAGCGCGAGCTGACCTCGCTGCTGGACCGTTCGCCGCAGATCGCGCACGTCCTCGTGCACCCGCAGTCCGAAAGCGACGAGGTGCAGGACGCGGATGCCGCCGACGTGCGTGTCGGCGACGTCCTGCTGGTGCGGCCCGCCGAGATCGTGCCGGTCGATGGCGCGCTGCTGAGCGACGACGGCTCGTTCGACGAGTCGTCGCTCACCGGCGAGAGCCTGCCGGTGAGCCGTTCGGCGGGCGAAGAGGTGCTGTCGGGGTCGGTGAACGGCTCCCGCGCGGTGCGCATCCGCGCCCTGCGCCGCAGTGCCGACAGCCAGTACCAGCAGATCGTCGAACTCGTGAAGCAGGCGCAGGACGACCGTGCGCCCACCGTGCGGCTCGCCGACCGCTTCGCGATCCCGTTCACGGCCGTGTCGCTCGTGATCGCGGGCGCGGCGTGGGCGATCTCGGGCGATCCGACGCGGTTCGCCGAGGTGCTGGTGCTCGCGACACCGTGCCCGCTGCTGATCGCGGCGCCGGTGGCGTTCCTCGGCGGCCTCTCGCGCGCGGCGAAGGCGGGCATCATCATCAAGGGCGGTGCGGTGATCGAGCAGCTCGCCCGCATCCGCTCGGCCGCGTTCGACAAGACCGGCACGCTCACCCAGGGGCGCCCCGACCTCGTGGCGGTCCAGCCGGCGACGGGCTTCGGCGACGACGAGCTTCTCGCGCTGGCGGCCTCGGCTGAGCAGTACTCCAGCCATGTGCTCGCCGACGGGATCCGCCGCGCGGCTGCGGCCCGCGGCATCCAGCTCCACTCCGCCGTCGAGGCGCACGAGGTGGCGACCAACGGCGTGACGGCGCAGATCGACGGGCGCAGCGTCGTGGTCGGCAAGCCGGCGTATGTCGCCTCGCTCGCGCCCGACACGGTGCGGCGCAGCATCCACGAGGGCGAGGCGGTAGCCTACGTCGCTGTGGACGGGCGGTTCGCCGGAACCCTGGTGCTCGCCGACGATCCGCGCCCCGAGTCGGCCGCGGTCGTCAGCTGGCTGCGCAGCACCGGCATCGAGCGGATCGCGATGCTGACCGGCGATGCCCGGGCGACCGCGGATGCTGTGGCCCGAGTCGTCGGGATCACCGACGTGCACGCCGAGCTGCTGCCCCCTGAGAAGGTGCACCTGGCGGCGCAGATGCGCCCGCGCCCCGTGATGATGGTCGGCGACGGCGTCAACGACGCCCCCGTGCTCGCGGCGGCGGACATCGGGATCGCGATGGGTGCGAAGGGTTCGACCGCCGCCGGCGAGGCCGCCGACGCCGTCGTGCTGAAGGACTCGCTCGTGGGCATCGCCGACGCGGTCTCGATCGGACGCCACACCCTGCGCGTCGCGTACACGGCGATCTGGATCGGCATCGCGCTGAGCATCGGGCTGATGCTCGTCGCCACGACGGGGGTGATCCCGGCGGTTGCCGGCGCCCTGATCCAGGAGGGCGTCGACCTCGCGACGATCCTCTACGCCCTGCGCGCGCTGACGGGTCCGGCGACGAGACTCGTGGTGCCGGCGGCCCAGCCGCACGAGCGCGCGAGCGTGGGCGAGTCCGCATGATCGGGAAGACAGGGATGCCGCCACCGGGGCCGGTGGCGGCATCCCTTCGTCCTCACGCCGCGGCGGGCTGCACCACCGCGACGCGCCGTGCCAGCAGCGCCGTCGCCGCACCGAGCACCACCGCGGCCACCGACACCCAGATGAGCACGCGGAAGTCGACGACGGCGAGCAGGCCCGCGCCGAGGACGGACGCCAGGGTCTGCGGCAGGTTGATGACGATGCTGCCCGCGGCGCCGGTGCGGCCCTGCAGTGCGTCGGGAGTGAGCCGTTGACGCAGCGTCGCGAAGGCGACCACGGTCGGCGGAATACCCAGGCCCAGCACGAACATGCCGACCCCGCCGGCGACGACCGAGCCGAACGCGAACGGCACGCTCCCGGCCGCGATGAGCAGCAGTCCCAGCGCAGCGGTGCGCCCTTCGCCCCAGCGCGTCACGAGCGTCGCCGACAGCACGCCGCCGATCACGGCGCCCGCTCCCTGGATGGGCACGAGCACGCCGATCGCGGCGGGGTCGGCGCTCATCGCGTCGAGCGCCGGGAACACCACGATGTTCAGCAGACCGGTGGCGCCGAATCCGATGGCGACCGCGATCGTCACCACGCGCAGGCTCTGCGGCGCGAACAGGTACTCGAACCCGGCCGCGAGCTCGCGGAAGTAGCCGCGCCCGGGCTCGCGCACAGGCGCCGCAGCACCGACCGGCAGCCCCGCGACGATGACCGCCGCGACCGCGAAGCACGACGCGGTCAGCACGATCACCGCCGGCGCGCCGAGCCAGACGTACAGCGCGGTGCCGATGAGCGGCGACACGAGTCGCAGCGCGTTGTCGATGGTCGACAGCAGTCCGTTGCCGGAGGCGAGCTGGTCGTCGCGCAGCATCGCCCGGATGATGCCGGACTGCGCCGAAGCAGTCACGTAACCGGCCGCGCTGTAGACGACGACCACGGCGTACACGAGCCACAGCTGGTCCGCGCCTGTCACCAGCAGCAGCGTCAGCAGCACCGGCACCAGCGCGGCGTTGTTGATCACGAGGAGGCGGCGGCGCGGCATCCGGTCGGCCAGCATGCCGATGAACGGCGCGAGGATCGCAGGAACGCCGAGCGCCACGAACACGAAGCCGGCGGCGACGTCGGAGCCCGTGAGCTCCTTCACCCACACCGCGATCATGAGGTACAGGGCGCTGTCGCCGAGATTGGTCGCGACCCATGCCCCCGCGAGCCGCGGGAACCCGGGCGCCGACCACGCGACGGGAAGGTGCAGCCCGCGGGTCATCGGTCCGCCTCCGGTTCGGGGTTGACGACGGCGAAGAAGCGCGAGTACCGCGCACCCTCCGGCCGCTTCGACGGATCGGCGTGACGCCCCGCGAACCGGCTGGTGAGCTCCTGGACGTCGCGGCTCAGTTGCGCCAGCTCCTCGGCGGTCGCCCAGAACGCCGACCGGGTGAAGGTCGTGGCCTGCACCCACTCGTCGCTCTCGCGGTCGATGCGCGCGAACCAATCGGTGGCCCGCAGGAACTCCGACTCCAGCCCCATCGACGCGACCGCCTGCACCGCCGGCAGCGATCCGGGGACCTCGGGGTCGGGCCGCATGTCGAAGTCCGCCGTCCGCACGCGCCACGGCTTCTCACGGCCCCGACGTTCGGCGCGTTCGATGTAGCCGTACTTCTCCAGCGTGCGCAGGTGGAACGAGCAGCTCGCCGGCGACTCCCCCACCGCTTCCGCGCACTGCGTCGCCGTCGCCTCGGTGACGTCGTTCAGATAGTCCAGCAGCGCGATGCGCACCGGATGCGCGAGCGCCCGGATCCGCTCCGGATCGGTGATCCGCTCACGCCGCGCCTGGCGCGGGAACGGCTGTTCGTCGGTGGTCATGTCGACGACTCTAGATTCTAAAGACTTCTTTCGCAAGCTTTCTTTAGAATGATCACCTCCTCACCGGCGCCGGGTCAGGGCTGCACCCAGGGCGACGGTGCGGGCGGTGCGACCACCGGCGGACGGTCGTCGCATGTGATGGTGTTCGGCAGCTCCCACGCCGCGAGCCACGGACCCGTGGTGCCGCCGCCGTCGTTTCCGCCGAGGTCGGTCACCGCGAACTCCGAACCGGTGGGCGGGAACCCGAACGAGCCGCAGTTGTTGATGCCGACGGCGCCGACGCCCCGCGCATCCACGTTCCGGAACGACGCCCCGCCCTTCACGCGCGCGCTCAGCACCGAGGTGCCTGTGCCGTCGACCCGGACATCGGTGAAGCTCACGTCGTCGAGGGAGTAGAGGTCCTTCACTCCCCACTCGGACACCAGCAGGATCGCGTTGTACGTGCTGTCGAAGTAGTGGTCGCCGGTCACGTGGATGCCCGAGATCGAGCCCTCCAGGGCGTACACCCACAGCGAGCCGAGCCCGATGTTCCAGTTGAGCTCGCGCGTGCCCGCGCGCACCGTCGTGTTGTCGCGGAAGGCCAGCGTGCCCGCGAACGGGTGCGCTCCGAACCTCGATCCGGCATGCAGGGCGCTGCCCTCGCGGATCGTGTCGGCGACCAGGTTGCCCGCCACGGTGTTGTCGGTGCCGCCGTAGATCGCGATGCCGTTGGCGAGGTTCGGGGTCTGCACCGTGTTGCGCTCGAACGTGTTGCGCGCGTTGGTCGGCGTCGTGCCATCCTTCGACTCCGCCCACATCGCGAGGCCGTCGTCGCCCGAGTTGCGCACGAAGTTGTGCCGCACGACCGAGTCGGTGACCCCGATGTGGAAGTTCAGTGCGTCGGCGATCTGGTCGACGATGATGTTGCGCTCCACCGTGACGTTCGACATCGGGCCGTCGAACCACATGCCCACCTTCGTGTGCTGGATGTACAGGTCCGAGAACGACGAGTCGTGGAACGCGCCGCCGATCGCGTTGACCTGGTCGGTGTCGATGCGCTCGCGCACGTCGCCGATGATCGAGAAGCCCGACAGGTGCACGTCGGTGCTGCCTCCGTCGGCGGCATCCTTCCCGTAGAACCCGACTCCGGTGTGGGTCGAGCCGTCCGGCGCGGACTGGGCGAGGGCGACCTCGCGCCCGACGATCTTCGTGTACCAGGTGCCCGCACCCTCGATCGTGACGTCGTCGACCACGATGTGGCGGTCGACCCGGTAGGTCCCGGGCGGGAGGTACACGCTCAGCCCGGTCTTCCTGGCCAGCGCGATCGCCTTGTCGATCGCCGGCGCGGAGTCCTTGCGACCGGTCGGGTCGGCACCGAACAGCAGCACGTTCGACGCCTTCAGCTTGACGTGAGGCAGACCGACCAGCTCGGTGTCGATGAGGTCGATCACCGTCCAGGGGACCGCCGCAGACGCGGTGAGGCGGATCTTGTCGCCCGCCTTGTGGGGCTTGAGCAGGAGCAGGCGCTGCTCGTCGTAGAACTTCATCGGCCGGAACGGCTTGGCCGGCACGAAGTCGGGCTGATCGAACTGCGGCACACAGCCGCACTCGGCGAGCCACCAGTCGGCGTGGAGCAGGCCCGCGTTCGGGTCGTTCGTGAACGGGTACTGGTTGTAGAGGTACGAGTACTGCGACGTCAGCTGCATCGTGGCGCGCTGCGTGCCGGCCTGGACGGTGAGCGGGGCGGTGAGCCCACCACCGTTCGGCGCATCCGGGATGCTGTAGCGCACGGTCAGCGCGTTGGCCGTGGCCGGCAGCGTGAACTCGACGTATTGACCGGGCGCCAGCCGCACGGCCTTGCGCCCCGATGCCTCGGCCTCGATCGTGTACGCCTCGCGCCCCGGGCCGATCACCGTGCCGTTCGTCACCGCGTTCTCGGCCTCCTGCTCGAGGAAGGCGACATCGGCACCGCGTCCGGCGACGAGCGCTGGATCGATCGCCGCGCGCGTCACGACCGGCGCAGACGGGTTCCCTGCCGGCGGTGCGGCGACGGCGGCCGACGCCGTCATCGCCATTCCGAGGGTGAGGGATGCCGCGGCCACAGCCGCGACGAGAGTTCGGGGTCGTGTCATCATCGACTCGCTTCATCCGGGGCGGGACGGGCGACGGTGCCCGCTCGCGCTCAATCTAGAGCGAGAGCGCGGAAGTTCTCAAGCATTCGTTGCTATCTTGCGTGTTTCCGTATATTTCTTGCGTCCACTTGCTCGCCTTGCGCGCGACTTGCGCTCTTCGCTCTCCGCGCACCGGTTGTTGAGTGAGCGAGGTACGAGCGAGACGAAACGCCCCGACCGTCGCGAAGGGAAGGGTTACGCGGTGGCCCAGAGCTCGTCGTCGCCGGCGCCGGGGATCTCGACCGACAGGCCGTGCAGCAGCTCGAGGGCGCCGCGGACGTCGTCGATGCGCCCCTCCACGGCGAGCTCACGGATGCGCACCGACGGCTTGTGCAGCAGGACGCCCGCGAGGTGCCGCAGCGCCGCCTCGACGTCGTCGCCGGCGCCGCGCGCACGGGCGCGGGCGATCTCGTCGTCGACGACCTTGAGCACCTCGCCGCGCAGGGCCGTGATCGCGGGGCCGGCCTCGCGGTCGGCGGCGAACTCGGTCGCCGCGTCGCCGACGATCGCGCGCGCATCGGTGTGGGCGCTGAACTCCTCCAGCGGCGCGTGCAGGCGGATGGTCTCGAGGTCCAGCAGCTCGACGCCGGCCACCTCGCCGACGGCGGGGTCGACGTTGCGGGGCAGACCCAGGTCGATCACGAGCATGCGGCGGCCCGGCACGAACGCATCGGCGTGGACCACCGCGTCGGCGGTGCACGTGATCACCACATCGGCCTGAGCGGCCGCGGCGGCGAAGTCGGCGACCGGCAGCAGCCCGCGCTGCACGGCGAAGCCCTCGGCCCGGCCCGAGGGAGAGAACACGTGGACGTCGCCGGCGCCGCGGGCGCGCAGCGCGTCGACGGTGCGCGCGGCGTACCGCCCGGTGCCGACCAGCACGATGCGCGCGGCCGCCCAGTCGGCGACACGACTGGAGGCCAGCTCGAGCGCGAGGCGCACGAGCGAGCGATGGGCGCCGCGCAGCTGCGTGCGGTTGCGCACGCCGCGGCTGGTGTGGGTGGCCTTCTGGAACAGCCGCTCCAGCTCACCGCTGGTGAGGCCGTCCGTGCGCGCGTCCTCGAGGGCGCGACGCACCTGGCCGGAGATCTCGTCCTCGCCGACCACGACCGACTCCAGGCCGCTGGTGACCGCGAACAGGTGGGCCGCGGCATCCGCGCCCTGATGCACCGCGACCGACGCGCGCAGCAGATCGGGCGACACGTCCGACGCCTGGGCCATCGCCTCGACGACCGACTCGACCGCGACCGCCTCGCCGCCGGTGAGGGGCTCGTCGATGTCGAGGTACGCCTCGAATCGGCTGCACGTGGCCAGCACGACAGCACCGGAGACGAAGATCTCGTCCTGCACGAGCGCGCGCGTGGCCGTGGGCGCCCCCACCGAGAGACGCTCCAGGACGTCGAGGCTCGCGTTCCGATGGTTCGCGGTCAGACAGAGGAGCACGACTCTAATCTTAACGTGTGACGTTGCATGACTCTCACCCTTCCGTCCTTCAGAGAAACGATCCCCCCGCACTGATACGTGCGTATCGGGGCGAACGGCCTGCGGTGACGCCGGTCTGGTTCATGAGGCAGGCGGGCCGTTCCCTGCCGGAGTACCGCGAACTGCGCGTGGGCACCGACATGCTCGACGCCTGCTTGAACCCCGAGCTCGCGAGCGAGATCACGCTGCAGCCGGTGCGCCGCCATGGTGTCGACGCCGGCATCTTCTTCAGCGACATCGTGATCCCGGTGCGCCTGTCGGGGGTCGACGTGCGGATCGTCGCCGGCCGTGGGCCCGTGCTGGAGAGCCCCGTGCGGACGGCCGCCGACGTCGCGTCGCTGCCCCCGCTCGACCCCGCCGCGCTCGACCCGATCCGCGAGGCGGTCGCCCTCACCGTGGCAGAGCTCGGCACCACGCCGCTCATCGGGTTCGCGGGGGCCCCCTACACGCTCGCGTCGTACCTGGTGGAGGGCGGTCCGTCCAAGGAGCAGCTGCGCACCCGCGCGCTCATGCACTCCGACCCCGACACCTGGGCAGCGCTCCTCACGTGGTGCGCGGGCATCACCGGGGCGTTCCTGCGGGCGCAGCTGGAGGCCGGCGCGTCGGCCGGCCAGCTGTTCGACTCGTGGGCGGGCTCCCTCAGCCTCGCCGACTACACCACGCACGTCGCACCGTTCTCGACGCTGGCACTGGACGCGGTGCGCGACCTCGACGTGCCCCTCGTGCACTTCGGCGTCGGCACCGGCGAACTCCTCGCCGCGATGCGCGACGTCGGCGTCGACACCGTGGGCGTCGACTGGCGTCTCCCCCTCGATGAGGCCGTGCGCCGCCTCGGTCAGGGCGTCTCGGTGCAGGGCAACATCGATCCCGCGCTGCTGCGCGCTCCGTGGCCCGTGCTCGAGGCGCACATCGTCGACGTGCTCGAGCGCGGCAAGGCCGCCCGGGCGCACGTGCTCAACCTCGGCCACGGTGTGCCGCCCGACACCGACCCGTCCGTCCTGACGCGCATCGTGGAGTTCGTGCACACCCATGCCTGACTTCTCCGTCGTCGGGGGCGGAGTCGCCGGCCTCGTCGTCGCCCGGCGGCTCGCGGCCTCGGGCGCGGCGGTGACGGTGTTCGAGGCATCCGATCGGCTCGGCGGCACCGTCGCGCGTCACGAGGTCGCCGGGATCGGATTGGATGCCGCCGCCGAGAGCTTCGCCGTCCGCGGCGGTGTGGTGGCTGCCGTGCTGCGCGAACTCGGACTCGCGGACGACATCGTGGCCCCGGCGCCGGGCCCCGCCTGGCTGCAGCCGGTCCTCGGCGACGCGGTGCCGCTGCCGGCGACAGCGCTGCTCGGCATCCCGGCGGATCCGCTGGCGGACGACGTCGTGCGCGTCGTCGGGCAGGCTGCCGCCGCGCGCGCGGTCGAGCTCGACGCACAGCCCGTTGGCGCGGTGCCCGCGACCCTCGGCGCTCTCGTGCGGTCTCGCTACGGCGATGCCGTGCTCGACAGGCTCGTCGCCCCCGTGGTCCACGGCGTGCACTCGCAGCACCCGGACGACCTTCCCGTCGCGCGAGCCCACCCGGGCCTGGCCGACGCCGTGCGCGACGCCGGGTCCCTGAGCGGTGCGGTCGCCGGGCTGCGGGCGGCGGCTCCCCCGGGTGCGGCGGTGGCCGGCATCCGCGGCGGCATCAACCGCATCGTGCCCGCGCTCGCCGACGACCTCCAGCGTCTCGGGGGCGAGGTGCGCCTGGACACCCGCGTCGACGACGTCGGCGCACTGCCGGGCACGGTCGTCGTCGCGGCGCCGGGCATCGCCTCCCCCGCCGCCGCCGGCCGGCGCATCGACCTCGTCACGCTCGTGGTCGAGCAGGACGAACTGGATGCCGCGCCCCGCGGCACCGGCCTGCTCGTGGCTGCCGGGGCACCTGTGGGCGCCCGCGCGCTCACGCATGCAACGGCGAAATGGGCCTGGCTGCGCGAGGCGGCCGCCGGGCGCCATGTCGTGCGGCTGTCGTACGACGTGACCCCGGCCGACCCGGTCGCGGCGGCCCGCGCCGACGCCGAGACACTGCTGGGCGTGCCGCTGCCGACGGTGGTCGATGCGGCGCATGTCTGGTGGATGCGGCCGGCGGCGGCATCCACTCCCTCCGCGGGTGTCGTGGTCGTCGGCGAGACGGTCGCGGGCTCGGGCCTGGCGGGCATCGTCGCGCACGCCGAGCGCACCGCGGCCGAGTTGCTGGCTCGCTGACCCGGGCACCTGCGTCTCGCGCACCGCTCGACCCGCCCTCCAGCTCACCTGTCGCAAAGTGCCGAGCCCGGCAGCACTTCGCGACAGGCGAGCCAACCGCGCTCGACCCGCCCTCGCAGGCCGGAGCTTCGACGCACGTGAAAAGATGGACCTATGACGGACGCGCCGGCCCCGACCTCCTCTGACACCCTCGGCTACACCCTGTGGGCCGTGTTCCGCCGGGATCCCTCCCGACCGGCGCCGACGGGCGATCTGGCCGCAGCGGTCGCCGAGGTCGAGGCATCCGGGGTCGTCGTCCGCGGGTTCTACGACGTGTCGGGACTGCGCGCCGACGCCGACCTCATGATCTGGCTCACCGGTGTGGGCGTCGCCCCCGAGGTGCTGCAGTCCGCGCTGCGGACGCTGCGCCGCGCCGAGCCGCTCGCGAGCCTGCTGCCGGTCTGGAACGTCATGGGCGTGCACCGCGACGCCGAGTTCTCGGCCACCCACCTCCCGGCGTTCATGCGCGACAAGGACCCCGAGACATGGCTCACCGTCTACCCGTTCGTGCGGTCGTACGACTGGTACCTCCTGCCCGATGACGAGCGCCGGCAGATGCTCGCCGACCACGGCCGTCGCGGCGCCGGTCACCGCAGCGTGCTGAGCAACACGGTCGCATCGTTCGCGCTGGGCGACTACGAGTGGATCCTGGCGCTGGAGGCTCCCGAACTCGTCGACCTGGTAGACCTCATGCGGGATCTCCGCCAGACCGAGGCCCGCCGGCACGTGCGCGAAGAGGTGCCGTTCTTCACCGGGCGCCGCATCGGGCTCGACGAGATCGCCGAGGTGCTGGCGTGAACGCCCGGTCCACCGGCGCCCTCCGGATCGGCACCCGCGGCAGCACGCTGGCGCTGGCCCAGACCGGGATGTTCGCCGACGACCTGGCCGACGCGACCGGCGTCACGACCGAGCTCGTCACGATCACCACCGACGGCGACCGCTCGAACGAGCCGCTGTCGCGCGCGGGCGGCACCGGTCTGTTCACCGGCGCGCTGCGCGACGCGCTGGAGGCGGGCGAGTGCGACATCATCGTGCACTCGCTGAAGGACCTCCCCACCGCGCCGCACGAGCGGCTCGTGATCGCCGCGATCCCCGCCCGCGAGGACCCGCGCGACGCACTCGTCGCCCGTGACGGCCTGACGCTCGACCAGCTGCCCGCCGGCGCCCGCGTCGGCACCGGGTCGCCCCGGCGCATGGCTCAGCTGCGCGCGCGCCGCCCCGACCTCGACGTCGTCGACATCCGCGGCAACGTCGACACCCGGCTGGGTAAGGTCACCGGCGGCGAGCTGGATGCCGTCATCCTGGCCGCCGCCGGTCTCCGGCGTATCGGACGCGCCGAGGTCGTGACCGAGTTCCTCGACGCCGACGCGTGGCCGACAGCTCCCGGTCAGGGGGCCCTCGCGGTCGAGGTGCGCCGCGGCGACGAAGACCTCGTGCGCGCCCTCGACCACGCCGAGACCCGTGCCGCCGTCGAGGCCGAGCGTGGGGTGCTCGCGCTCCTGGAGGCGGGCTGCTCCGCCCCCGTCGGCGCGCGCGCCGTCGTCGACGCGGGCCTCCTGCTGCTGTCGGCGAGCGTGTACAGCCTCGACGGCACCACGATCCTCACCTCGTCCCACGGCGCGGTCTGGCCGGACGACGCCGACTCGGACGGTGTCGCCCCGCGCGACGTCGCGGCGGCCGTCGCACGTGAACTGCTCGCCGCCGGTGCGGCCGACCTGACCCAGGAGCGTCCGTGATGCACACGCCGACAGCCCGCCCCCGCCGCCTGCGCGCGACCCCCGCCATGCGACGCCTGGTCGCCGAGACCCGCCTGCACCCCGCCGAGCTGATCCTCCCCGTCTTCGTGCGCGAGGGTGCCGGCGCGCCGGTGCCGATCTCGTCCATGCCCGGTGTCCTCCAGCACACCACCGACTCGCTCAAGCGCGTCGTCGCGGATGCCGCAACCGCCGGCATCGGCGGAATCATGCTGTTCGGCGTGCCCGAGCACAAGGACGCCGTGGGATCCGGTGCGACCGATCCCGACGGCATCCTCAACGTCGCCACGCGCGTCGCTGTCGCCGAGGCCGGCGACGCGCTCGTCGTGCAGACCGACCTGTGCCTCGACGAGTTCACCGACCACGGCCACTGCGGCGTGCTCGACGCCCACGGATACGTCGACAACGACGCCACGCTCGAGCGCTACCGCGAGATGGGCATCGCCCAGGCCGAGTCCGGCTCACAGCTGCTGGGGCTGTCGGGCATGATGGACGGCCAGGTCGCCGCCGTACGCGACGCGCTCGACGACGCCGGTCACGCGAACACTCCGATCCTCGCGTACGCCGCGAAGTACGCGTCCGCTTTCTACGGCCCCTTCCGCGAGGCCGTGCAGTCCTCGCTCGAGGGCGACCGCCGCACCTACCAGCAGGACCCCGCGAATCGCCGCGAGGGTGCCCGCGAGCTCGACCTCGACATCGCCGAGGGCGCCGACATCGTCATGGTCAAGCCGGCGATGAGCTATCTCGACGTGCTGGCGGATGCCGCGGCATCCAGTCCCGTCCCGGTGTGGGCGTACCAGGTGTCGGGCGAGTACGCCATGATCGAGGCCGCCGCCGCCCACGGCTGGATCGACCGGCGCCGCGCGATCGAGGAGTCGGTGGTCGGCATCCGCCGCGCCGGCGCCGATGCCGTGCTGACCTATTGGGCCCTGGAGCTTGCGGAGTGGATCCGATGACGACCAACGCCCAGGAATTCGACCGTGCCCGCGCAGCCATGCCCGGCGGGGTGAACTCACCGGTGCGCGCCTTCGGCTCGGTCGCCGAGACGCCCCGGTTCTTCGTGTCGGCGTCCGGTCCGTATGTGACCGATGTCGAAGGGCGCGAGTACGTCGACCTCGTCGGCTCGTGGGGGCCCGCCATCCTCGGCCACGCGCACCCCGCCGTCGTGAAAGCGGTTCAGGATGCCGCCGCCCACGGTCTCGGCTTCGGTGCGAGCACCCCGGGCGAGACCGAGCTCGCCGAGCTGATCGCCGCGCGCGTGCTTCGGCAGGCTCAGCAACCCGGGGGAACGGCGACGCACCCCGTCGAACGCGTGCGGCTGGTGTCGACGGGCACCGAGGCGACGATGACCGCGATCCGTCTCGCGCGCGGTGCGACCGGCCGCGACCTCGTCGTCAAGTTCGCCGGGCACTACCACGGTCATTCCGACGGCCTGCTCGCCGAGGCGGGATCGGGCGTCGCGACGCTGGCGATGCCGGGCTCGGCGGGGGTCCCGGCCGCCATCGCCGCGCAGACGCTCGTCATCCCCTACAACGACCTCGACGCGGTGCGCGAGGTGTTCGCGGCGCGAGGCGACGAGATCGCGGCGGTGATCGTCGAGGCGGCGCCGGCCAACATGGGCATCGTGCCGCCCCGGCACGGCTTCAACGCGGCCCTCGCCGACATCGCCCACGCGCACGGCGCGCTGCTGATCCTCGACGAGGTGCTCACCGGCTTCCGCGTCGGCCCCGCCGGCTGGTACGGGATCGATCCCGTGCCGTTCACGCCCGACCTGATCACGTTCGGCAAGGTCGTCGGCGGCGGGCTCCCCCTCGCCGCGATCGGCGGCCCGGCGGCGCTCATGGAGCTGCTGGCGCCGCTTGGACCCGTGTACCAGGCCGGCACGCTGAGCGGCAATCCGCTGGCCGTCGCCGCCGGGCGCGCGACCCTCGACCACCTCGACGCCGCCGCCTATGCCCGCATCGACGCCGCCGCGACGACGATCGCGGAGGCCGCGGCATCCGCCCTCGCCGAGGCCGGCGTGACGCACGTGCTGCAGCGCTCGGGAAACCTCTTCTCGATCCAGTTCGCCCCCGAGCCGCCGACGGACTACGACACGGTCAAGGCCCAGGAGGCGTTCCGGTACCCGCCGTTCTTCCGCGCCATGCTTGCGCAGGGCGTGTCGCTGCCACCGTCGGTGTTCGAGGCGTGGTTCGTGTCGGCATCTCATGACCAGGCCGCGGTGTCGCGCATCGTCGACGCGCTGCCCGCGGCCGCGCGCGCCGCCGCGGAGGCGACCCCGGACTGACCAGCCTCGCCGTCTTGGGCTAGCGTGTCGGCGGCCGGCTGAACGACACCCCGTACGCAACAGGAGGACCCGTGCGCACAGCCCTCCGGGATCCAGTGGGGGCATCTCTGGACGACCGAGGGCGACGGCGACGGCGGCTACGGGCCGCTGCCGTGATTGACGAAGAAGAGCCCGCCGAAACCGGCGGGCTCTTCACGTTCTGGTGGACCTGAGGGGAATCGAACCCCTGACCTCCTCGATGCGAACGAGGCGCGCTACCAACTGCGCTACAGGCCCGTGAACCTCGAAAACACTATCACGGCTCGAGGCGCGCTCCGAATCGACGGAGGCCCCGGGCGCGCCTCACGCGCCGGCCGCGCGACGCTCCAGAAGCTGCCGCACATGTGCCTCGATCTCGGCGTCGTCGACGTACCCCATGCGCGCGTAATCGGTGCCAGGCGAGGCGGTCCGCGCGATGCGGGCGGTGTCGATCGACGGCGGCCGCTGCTCCTCCGCACGCGTCCGCATCGCCTCCTCCAGCGCAGCCTGCCGCAGTGCGGCACGCGCCGCCTGCGCGTCCAGCACTGCGGCTGCTCGCGAACCCGCCGAGGCGGTGAGCGGCTGAGGCAGCGTACGCGGCTCCCACGCCCGCTCCTCGGCCTCGAGCTCGACATCCTGCACCGCCGCCGCCCGCCGGGGGGCGGCATCCACCGCGTGAGCCACGGCACGTGCGGCGACCCGTGAGAGCCGGTGAAGGACGAGGAGGGATGCCGCGGCCAGTCCCACCCCGGTCCACAGCAGTGTCTGCACGCCGGCGGTGAGCGTCTCGAACACTCCCCAGCCGGCAAGGCCGAGGCCCACGACGCCCATGAACGTCGCCGCGAGCCGGAAGCGCCTGCGAGCACGGGCACGACGCGCGTCCGGAAGGGCACGCGCCGCCGCGACCTCGGAACGTGCGGCCGCCTCCGCCGATGCGCGTACGGCGCGGATGCGCTCCACGTCGACGCGTGCAGCCGCCTCCGCGGCGACCCGCTCGGTGCGGGCGCGTTCCAGATCGGCCTTCGCGCCCTCGAGCGCCGCCAGCTCGCGCTCGGCGAGCGCGCGCTTGGCGAGCTTCTGCTGAGCCGCGGCGGTGCGCGCGTTGAGCTCGAGCCGCACTTCCTCGGGGGTCTCGCTGGTCTCGGCGAGCACGCGCAGCGCCTGATTGAGACGCACGGCGTTGCGCTCTGCGGCGTCGTACTGACGCCTGCTGTTCCAGGTGGGAAGCAGATAGACCAGCCACAACGCCGCAGCGACGAGGACGATCACTCCCCCGCCCAGTACCTGCCCGCCCATGGTGACCACGGTAACCCGCCGTGATCGTGCGGACACACCCATCCGCTCGCGTGTCGCGCGATGAGGGGGACCCGGGTACCCAGGCCTTACGCGTGCAGGCGGTCCGCCGGGGGGACGGTCGCGGCGTCCTGCGGCGCCCGACCGGACACCCACCGCTGTAGCACGCCCTCGGGCACGTCCTCGCGCACCAGGGCGAACGCGTAGTGATCGCGCCAGTCGCCGTCGATGTGGATGAAGCGCCGACGCAGCCCCTCGTACCGGAAGCCGAGCTTCTCGACCACGCGCAGGCTCGCCCGGTTCTCGGGGCGGATGCAGATCTCCATGCGGTGCAGCCGCATCTCGGTGAAGCAGATGTCGGTCGCCAGTGCGACGGCGGTCGGCGTGATGCTGCGGCCGGCGAACCGTTCGCTCACCCAGTAGCCGATCGTCGCGGACGCGAGTGATCCGCGTGCGACACCCCACACGTTCAGCTGCCCCGCGATGTCGCCGTCGTACTCCATGACGAACGGCACGCCGACACCGTCGCGGTACTGCTGCAGCAGCCGCCGCACCCCCACGCGCATGTCGAACGACACGGGGCCGTCAGGGCTGGTCGCCTCCCACGGCCGCAACCAGCTGCGGTTGGCGAGCAGCTCGTTCTGGAGCACGCGCGCGTCGCGCTGCTTCACCAGCCGGATCGCCACCGGTCCATGGCCGCGGGGAGCCGTCAGATCCACGAGACTCCCTCGAACGGGCGGCGTCAGAGGTTCGCCGCGAACTCCTTGAACCAGGGACGCAGATCCGGACCGAGGTCTTCGCGATCGACCGCGAGCTGCACGATGGCCTTGATGTAGTCCACCCTATCGCCGGTGTCGTAGCGTCGGCCACGGAAGACGACCCCGTACACGCCGGGACCGTCGGGGTCGGCGGCGAGCTCCTGCAGCGCATCGGTGAGCTGGATCTCACCGCCCTTGCCGGGCTTGGTGCGCTCGAGGATGTCGAACACCGCGGGGCTGAGAACATACCGGCCGATGACGGCGAGGTTCGAGGGGGCGTCCTGCGCACTCGGCTTCTCGACGAGGCCGTTCACCTTGACGACGCCGTTGCCACCGTCGGACTCCACCGAGGCGACGCCGTAGAGGTGGATGTGCGAGGGCTCGACCTCCATGAGGGCGATGATCGCGGCGCCGGTGCGCTCGTGCTCGGCGATCATGGTGGTCAGCAGCTCGTCACGCTCATCGATGAGGTCGTCGCCGAGCATGACCGCGAACGACGAGTCGCCCACGTGGGCCTTGGCACGCAGCACCGCGTGACCGAGACCCTTCGGCTCACCCTGGCGCACGAAGTGGATGTCGGCGAGGTCGCTCGACTCCAGCACGCGACGCAGGCGATCGGTGTCGCCCTTGTCCTTCAGCTTCTCTTCGAGCTCGGGCACCGAATCGAAGTGGTTCGAGATGGCGTTCTTGTTGCGCCCGATGATCACCAGGATGTCGTCGATGCCGGCCTGTGCGGCCTCCTCGACGACGTACTGGATCGCGGGCTTGTCGACGACGGGGAGCATCTCCTTGGGCATCGCCTTCGTCGCCGGGAGGAAGCGGGTACCGAGACCGGCGGCCGGGATCACGGCCTTGATCGGGGAGTGTGGCATTGCACGAGTCTATGCCGACCGCGCCGCACGATCCCATTCCGCGTCGGACGCCCCGTGGGAACCGCACCGTAGACTCGACGGCATGTCCGACGCGATCGCCGATGCGAAGCGCGCCCTGCGCGCGGAGCTGCGCGAGCGACGGCAGCTGCTGTCGGCGGCGGCCCGCGAGAGCGCCGAGGCCGGCATCCACGCCCAGCTCGACGCACTCGTCGCCGAACACGACGCCCGCTCGATCTCGTGCTTCCTGTCGACCACGACCGAGCCGGGCACGCGATCGTTCGTGACGGATGCCGCGGCCCGCGGCATCCGCGTCCTGCTTCCGGTCACCCGCACCGACGGATTGCTCGACTGGGCGGTCGCGACCCCCGACGGCGACATCGCCGAGGGGCTGTTCGGACTTCCCGAGCCCGTCGGCGAGCTGCTCGGCCCCATCGCGCTGAACGACGTCGACCTGCTCGTCGTGCCGGCCGCGGCCGTCGACCGCACCGGCATGCGGCTCGGCTGGGGGCGCGGCTTCTACGACAAGACCCTCGGATCGATGGAGCGCTGCCCGCCCGTATACGCGGTGGTGTTCGACTCCGAGGTCGTCGACGAGGTGCCCAGCGACGTGCACGACCAGCGCGTCACCGGCGTCGTCACCCCCACGCAGACCATCACCCTCACGCCCACGAGGCGCTGAACCCGAACCCGCGAGAGAACCCCATGCCCACCTATGCCTACGCCTGCAAGCAGTGCGGTCACCGCTTCGACGCGGTGCAGTCCTTCGCCGACCCCACGCTCACCGAGTGCCCCGAATGCGGCGGCCCGCTGCGCAAGGAGTACGGCTCGATCGGCGTGACGTTCAACGGCTCGGGCTTCTACCGCACGGACTCGCGTGCGACGGACTCAGGCTCGCGCGCGGGTGCGAAGAGCTCGGGATCGGATGCCTCGGGTGGCGCCTCCTCGTCCACTTCGACATCATCGAAGACCGAGGCGAAGGCCTCGCCCGCGTCTTCCGGAGCCTGATCCGGAGCCCGATCCGACGCGGGTCGACACCCAGGGGGGTATCCGTGATCAAGGGCTTCAAGGAATTCATCGTCCGCGGCAACGTCATCGATCTGGCGGTCGCGGTCGTCATCGGCGCCGCGTTCACCGCCGTGGTGAACTCGATCGTGTCGAGCATCATCAATCCGATCATCGCCCTGTTCTGGAAGCCGGACGAGAACGGCACGATCGGATTCACCGTGCAGGGCCTGTGGGGTCCGGTGACGTTCCCGATCCAGGATCTGATCAACGCGATCATCGCGTTCCTCGCGGTGGCGATCGTGGTCTACTTCGTGTTCGTCCACCCGATGAACGTCCTGAAGGAGCGCGCCGCGGCCAAGCAGGGCGTCGCCGAGGAGCCGGAGGCGCTCCCCAGCGAGGCCGAGCTGCTGGTGCAGATCCGCGACCTGCTCGAGAAGCAGAAGTCCTGACGCGCCGGTCTCAGTAGTGCGGCGGGACGTCGCGGCGCATGCGCTCGTCGTTGGGCCCCGAAGGACTCGTGGATGCCGCGGCCTGGTCGGTCGCGGCATCCCCCGTCTCGTCGGCCGGCGTCGGCTCGGCGGTCGTGCCGGGGGCAGGCGTCAGCTTCGCGCGACGTGAGCCCTTGACCCGCTCGATGCGCTGACGGTCACTCGACGACATCGATGGGCTGCGTCTCGTTGTCGACCCGCGGTGCGTCCGGCGGCACGCCGAGCATCGCCGCGATCCGCTGCGCCACATCGGCCGGGTCGCGGTACAGGTCGAACGAGTGCACGCGCACGTAGTGCCAGCCCAGGCGCCGCAGCACCTGCGGTCGCAGTCGCAGCGACTCGCGCAGCGACTCGCCCACCGTCTCGGGGTCGCTCTCCACGACGACCGCCTTGCCGTCGTACTGCGCGACCAGCGGCAGCAGGCCTCGATAGTGGACGTCCACCGACAGCCCGGCGCGACGCAGCTCCCGGGCAAGGGACCGCGTCAGCGGGTCGGCGAGGTCTTCCAGCCGCGCCTCGCGCGAACGGGCGGCGATGCCGCCCAGGATCGACATGAGGGTGGCGGCCCCGTACTCCAGGCGCCCGTCGTCGAACGCCGAAGGACGGATGGACGACACGATCACCATCGACCGGCGGGCACGCGTCATGCCGACCGTGAGCAGCCGCTCGCCGTCCGGCGTCGACAGGTCGCCGAAGTCGCTGAGCACACGGCCGTGCTTGGTCAGCCCGAAGCCCAGCGAGAAGATCACCCGGTCACGGCTCTCGGCCACCGACTCCTCGAGGGTGAGCACGGCGAACGGCTCCGAGGTGTCGCGCGAGACGAAGTCGGCGACGTCGGAGCGGCCCACGAACGCGGCCTCGACCGCGGCGCGGATGCGCTCGGCATGCCGTGCGCTCGCGGTGACGACCATGAGCGACTCGGTGCCGCGGTTCACGGCGTGCTCCACCACGAGCGTCACCACGCGCGCGACCTCGGAGTCGGGGCTCTCGACGGCGCCCGTCACGGGGTCGGGCGCGCCATGGCCGCCCTCGACGTAGTCCACCGCCAGGCTGCCGCGGCCGAGATACGACCCCGCCCACGGCAGCGACACGAGCTCGCCGCCGTAGAACGCGTCGTTGACGAGGGCGGCGAGGTCCTCCCCGCCCGCGCGGTAGCTGCGGGTCAGCGTCTCCACGGGGAACAGCTCCGCGAGCCGCTCGAACACGCTGGTGTCATCGAACGGCACCTCGTCGTCGTCCGGCTCCTCCCCGGCCGGCGCCGCGGGTGCGGGGATGCCGGCGGCCACGACGAACGGCGTCGGCTTCTGTGTCACGGGGTCGCCGAACGCCACCACCTGCGAACCTCGGCGCAGAGCGGGGGCGGCTTCGGCCAGACACAGAGCCGCGGCATCCGCCAGCACGACGACGTCGTAGGCCGCCGCCGCGGGGATCCGCGGCACCTCGTACGGCGAGGCGAGCCACACCGGGGCCAGCGTGCGCGACAGGGTCGGCGCGACCGCGATGAGCTCGGCGGGCGTCACCACGCCGCGCTTGAGGGACTGTTTGAGCGCCGCGGCTTCGTCGGCGTGGTCGACGATGCCGATGCGCCACTGCGTGGCCAGCTGCGCCGCCAGGAGCGGACCGGATGCCGCCGCATGCGCCTCGTCGACGAGACGGAAGTCCCGCTCCAGGCGGTCGACGACCGCGGTGTTCGCGCCGAGCACTGCGCGATCGGTGCGCAGCACCAGTTCGAGCGCGGACTGCCACCACGCGAATTCGAGCTCGTCCGCGACCTGCTCCTCCGGCACGTGCCGCACCGACAGCTCCAGCAGCAGCGGTTCGAGGCCGAGGGCGGCCAGCTCGGTGCGCAGCGTCGCGCGCTCCTTGAGGTTGTCGAACACATCGGAATCGGCGGCGAGGCCGGCGAGGGTGCGCACGAGCTGCTTGACGGGGAGCGACGCGAGTCGATCGGCGCCGCTGCGGCCGAGGACCGCATCGAGTTCGCCGAGCTCGGACTCCACGCGGTGCCACGCGACCTGCACGTCGCCCAGTCCCAGCGGCACCTCGGGCGTCACGCCGGCCTCGACGTAGCGCTGCCACTCGGTCCGCTGATGCTGGATGCGCACGAGCGCGTCGTACATGTCGGGCACGTGGACGCCCGGGCGCAGATACTCGCGCGCCAGACGACGCAGCCGGCGCCGATTCGGACCGGTCATGTCGGGCGCGTCACGGCGGGCGGCGTGGGCCTGGATGAGCTCGCCGAGCGGCCGCTCGAACACCGTCATGCTGAACTTGTCGAGCGAATCGCGGATCCCCTGCATGAGGCGGAGGTACACGCCGAGCTCGTCGACGGTCTGGAACGGCCGCATGTGCGTCTGCCCGACCAGCTCGTACCCGCGCTCCAGGACCGTCGGCAGGTCACTGCGCTGCAGCTTGCCCGCGAGGGCGTGCGCGGCGCGCGCCTGCTCGACCGTCGAGAACGTGACGCCGTACCACGGCGAGTCGTCGGGGCCGAAGCGGAACTCCCCCAGTCGCGCGGCCGCGGCGAGCTTCGCCGCCGCCTCGGGGCGGGTCGTGGCGAGGCTCTCGAGGGCGTCCTCGTCGAAGCGGGCCTCGGTCGCCGGCGCCGCACCCGAATCGGCCAGGGTCGCGAGCGCGCGGAGGATGTCGAGCACCGAGACGCCCAACGAGGGATGCCGGTCGGTCACGGCGGCACGGTAGTCGCCGAGTACGCCACGCAAGCGCACGAGCGCGTCATCGATGTCGGCGACCTTGGGAGCATCGGCCTTCTCGTTGCGGCCGATCGCACGGATGAGGTCGCGCTGCAGCCGGTCCGGCGACACCGCCAGCCCGGGCAGCCCGATGCCGGCGAGGCGATGCCGCACACCGTCCAGCGTCGAGCGTCGTGCGCTCACCACGAGCACGCTCTTGCCCGCGCGCACGAGCTGGCCGATCGTGTTGATCACGGTCTGGGTGCCGCCGGTGCCCGGCAGCGTGTGCACCACGAGCGACTGGCCGTCGGCGATGCGCGCCAGTACCCGCTCCTGCTCGGAGTCCGCGTCCAGCAGCAGCGTGTCCGACGCCGGAGGACGGTGGTCGGGGCTGGTCGGCACGGGTCCGTCGCGGCGGATCGTGAGCGACTCGCGGTCCGAGACGTGGCCGGCCAGCGCGTTGAGCACGGGGTGGTCGAGGTCGGAGGCATCCGCCGCCATGCGTCCGCCCACGTCGGCGAAGCTCGACACGAGCAGGCGCGGCTTGACGGCGTAGCTGTCGATCGACGCGGTGAGCGCCCGCAGATGGTCGATGACCGGCTGCGGTTTGAACAGGCCGCCCTCGTACGCGAGGGCGGCGAGGCCGCCGGCGTCGATCGCGATGCCGAAGTGCCGCCGCATCGCCCGCACGAGCTCCGGGTTGACCGAGAAGGTGCCGTGCAGCTTGAGCTCGAAGTCGCCGTGGTGACGGCGGATCGCCAGCGGACGCAGCAGCACCGGGGCGCTGCAGACGAGGCCTCCGATGCGCCAGTTGGCAAGGCCGACGGCGAGACGGACGGTGTCGAGGCCGCGGGTCGTGCGCAGCTCGAGGTCCTTGGAGGTGATGCGCTCGGCGGCCAGGCGGGCACCGCGCAGGGCGACCTCGTCGCGGAACAGGTTGGACAGCAGCGTGGACCGGCCGGTGATGAACTGCGGCAGGCTGCCCGGGTGCGCCTTGGTGATCTCGATCGCCGCGTCCTGCCCGTCGACGAAGTGCTGCAGCGTCGAGCGACCGCCCAGTGCGGCGGACTGCAGCCGCAGTCGATCGCGCTCGGGTTCCGCGACGTGCACGACCGTGACATCGGGTTCGGCGAGTCCGAGGTCGCCGGGGGTCACGATCGACCCGCGTTCGGCATCCTCTGCGCCCAACACGGCGCTCCGCTCTGCTCGCCACACACGAGCCACCCTAAGCGGAGCACACACGGGGTACTTGCAATGGACCTGAGTTTCGCGGTATTGGACGGGTTGCCGAGCTCCCCTCCTCCCCAGCAAGCCCTCCCGCCGGGCCGATCGGCTGCTTCCCACAGTTCGCGCATCCGCCGGCCGCGGCGTCGGCCGCCCGCGCCAGGATGGTCGCATGACCACGACGGATCCGCCCCGCTACCGCGTCCACCCGTCGCCCATCGGCGACATCCTCATCGTCGTCACCGATGACGGCATCGTGACACTGCACCCCTTCGACGGCCCGCTCGAGAACGAGATCGAGCGCGTCTCGCTGAAGCTGCGCATCGTCCCCGTCCCCGATGATCACGCGGATGCCGCCACCCGGCCCGCCGCGGGTGCCGAGCCCGATCCCCTCGAGGCCGCCGCGTCACAGCTCGACGAGTACTTCGACGGCACGCGCCGCGCCTTCGACCTGCCCCTGGACTGGAGCCTCGTGCGGGGCTTCACGCGGGCCGCCCTGCAGGCCGTGTGCGAGATCCCCTACGGCGAGACCGCGGGCTACGGCGAGGTCGCGATCGCCGCGGGCGTGGAACGGGCCGCGCGCGCCGTGGGCACCGCGTGCGCCACCACCCCGTTCTCGGTCGTCGTCCCGGTGCATCGCGTGGTGCGCGCCGACGGGTCGCTGGGCGAGTACGGCGGCCGCCCCGACATCAAGCGCTACCTCATCGACCTCGAACAAGGATCCGGCATCCGTGCCGAGCGAGGGACGAATATGAGCACTCGTGCTGAGCGAGGGACGAGTCGAAGCACTCGTGCTGAGCGAGGGACGAGTCGAAGCACTCGTGCTGAGCGAGGGACGAGTCGAAGCACTCGTGCTGAGCGAGGGACGAGTCGAAGCATCCCCCCGGCGCCGCTCGGCGCGCGGGATGCGCAGGCCGCGGGCGTGTAGGCCGCCCGCACGCAGCGGGGCCCGGGCTCGCGCCCGCGGCCCCGCATCCCGGGCCGCGTGCCCGGTGCCGGCCGGTGGTAGGGTCGACGCTACGAAAGGCGGCGAGGACGCCGTCACCCCCGGAAGCAGGTAGTCGTGGGCGCGTCCCTCCCACACCACGCACCGGTCCCCGAGCGCACCACGTCGGGGGGCCGTGCTGCCTTCGGCGCACCCGACGACCTCAGCGACGCGCAGGCACTCGACCACGCCGTCGCCGAACTGGTGCGTCGCACCCGTTTCCCCGTCGCGTTCGGCGGCCTCGTCCTCGACGGCGCGATCCACGTCACCTCCATCCACGGTGCTCGCACCCACAGCCTCGACGGACTGGTCGTCGAGCAGGCTCGCGGGCTGGGGGGACGGGCGCTCATCGAGAAGCGTCCGCGCCTGGCCATCGACTACCGCTCGGCCCGCAGCATCACCCACGACTACGACCGGGCCGTGCTCGGCGAAGGCATCGCGACGCTGTTCGCCGTGCCGATCCTCGTCTCGGGCCGCGCCCGCGGGGTCATCTACTGCGGTTCGTGGGCGGAGGCGCCCGTGGGCGACGTCGTGGCACGTCCGGCCTTCGCGGTGGCCGACGAGCTGTCCAGCGAACTGCGGATCCGCGACGAGGTGCAGCGCCGGCTGACGCTGACGCGCCGCGACGCCGCCCCGGCCGTGCTGCCGGCCGCGACCCGCGAGGGACTTCGCGAGAGCTACGCCGAGCTGCGCAGCATCTCGGCGATCGTCGGCGATCCGGTGGTGCGCGCACGACTCGACCGACTGGAGCAGCGCCTCGCCGCGCTGTCGCAGGACGCCGTCGAGCAGCCGCTCGAGCTCGACGTGCGACTGTCGCCCCGCGAGCTCGATGTGCTGGCGTGCGCCGCGCTCGGCTCGACCAACGCCGAGATCGCGGCCACGCTGGATCTCAAAGAAGGCACCGTCAAGTCTTATCTGCAGTCCGCGATGGCGAAATTGGATGCCTCGACCCGCCACGCGGCGGTCGTCATGGCCCGCCGCGCGGGAATTCTTCCCTGAGGAACTCCGACACAATTCGGCGTGTCGCGGATATTCCTTGCCCGGCGCGAATTGTCACCGCTAATGTCTTTGTCTATGGCTCGTAAGATCATTCATCAGCTCGTCGACGACATCGACGGGACCGTTCTGGAAATCGGCGACGGCGAGACGATCCTCTTCTCGCTCGACGGCATCGCCTATGAGATCGACCTCTCGGCCGAGAATGCCGCGGCACTGCGCGACGCGCTCTCGGCGTACACGTCGGCAGGCCGCCGTGTGAGCTCCAGCCGCTCGGCGGCCGCCGCCCCCGCGTCGGGCGCCCGTCGGCGCTCCGGTCAGCGCGACCTCGGCGTCGTGAGGGAATGGGCCAGGGCGAACGGCTTCAAGGTCTCGGAGCGCGGCCGGGTTCCGGCATCCATTCTCGACGCCTACGACGCGGCGCACTGACCGATATCCGACGAAAGGCCCTCACGGCGATCCTGGATCGCCCGTGAGGGCCTTTCGTCACGGAGGATCAGACGGCAATTCGTGAGAGCTCGATGAGAATCTCATCGACCTTGTCTTTCGCATCACCGAAGAGCATCTGCGTGTTGTCGCGGTAGAACAGCGGATTGGCGACTCCCGCATATCCGGACGCCATCGAGCGTTTGAACACGATCACATTCGCCGCCTCCCACACCCGCAGCACCGGCATCCCGGCGATCGGACTGGACGGGTCCTCGGCAGCCGCCGGATTGACCGTGTCGTTCGCGCCGATCACCAGCACCACGTCGGTGCGGGCGAAGTCGTCGTTGACCTCGTCCATCTCCAGCACGATGTCGTACGGCATCTTCGCCTCGGCCAGCAGCACGTTCATGTGGCCCGGAAGACGACCGGCGACAGGATGGATGCCGAACCTCACGTCGACGCCGCGCTCGCGCAGCTTCTGCACGAGGTCGGCGACCCCGTGCTGCGCCTGCGCGACCGCCATGCCGTACCCCGGCGTGATGACGACGGTGCCGGCCCCGGCGAGCAGTTCCGCGGCGCTGGACGCATCGATCTCGCGATGCTCGCCCTGCTCCGCCTCGCCGGCCTTCGGCGCCTCGATGCCGAAGCCGCCCGCGATGACGGACAGGAACGAACGGTTCATCGCCTTGCACATGATGTAGCTCAGGTAGGCGCCCGACGAGCCGACGAGCGCGCCGGTGACGATGAGCAGGTCGTTGTTCAGCAGGAAGCCGGCGGCGGCCGCCGCCCAGCCGGAATAGCTGTTGAGCATCGAGACCACGACCGGCATGTCGCCGCCGCCGATGGAGGCGACCAGGTGCCAGCCGAGGGCCAGCGCCAGCAGCGTCACGAGCACGAGCAGCCACAGTTCGGGCGTGAGGACGTACCAGACGGTGAGGGCGACGAAGACGACGAGCGCGCCGACGTTGAGCGCGTTCTTGCCGGGCAGCATGAGCGGGCGCGACGAGATCCGCGCCGACAGCTTGAGGAACGCCACGATCGACCCGGTGAAGGTCACGCCGCCGATGAAGACCCCGATGAACACCTCCGCATGGTGGATGTCGGCCAGCGCGCCGTCGAGCCCGGCGTCGTAGAGGGCGCCGTTCCAGCCCACCAGCACCGCCGCCAGACCGACGAAGGAGTGCAGCAGGGCGATGAGCTCCGGCATCCCCGTCATCTCCACCACCCGCGCGCGCCACAGCCCGATCGCACCGCCGACGACGACGGCGACGACGAGGAGGACGAGACCGGTCGTGCCCTGCGGGGTTCCCCACGCGCCCGCCGCGGTGAGCCACACGGTCGCCACGAGGGCGACGATCATGCCGATGATGCCGAACGTGACGCCGCGGCGGCTGGTCTCGTGCTTGCTGAGCCCGGCGAGGCTCAGGATGAACAGCAGCGCGGCGACGACGTAGGCCGCCCCGGCGACGGCACCCGCGACGGCGATCATCGGGCGTCACCCTTCTGGAACATCGCGAGCATGCGGCGCGTGACGGCGAAGCCGCCGAAGATGTTGATGCT
>Ga0160453_100285_pt1 | contig 46977 bp, 33 predicted proteins | sample HID1971K_E6MG_FD_108228 | JGI IMG/M metagenome (GOLD analysis project Ga0160453, IMG submission 108228) | Enriched millipede-associated microbial communities from UW Madison campus, WI, USA - HID1971K_E6 MG | ecosystem: Host-associated > Arthropoda: Insects > Digestive system > Unclassified ...
AGAACAGGGAGTGAGTTCGTTCGCAACTTGAGGGGAGCCGGACCCACCGGGCCCTCCGCTCTACCCTTTGGGGCGAACAACAAGAACACTACGCCCAACCCACGCTCCCGTCGAATCCACCCCACACCCCGGGCGTGTCTCCCAGTCACCGAGCGCCCGAGCGACCGCGCAGACGCCGAGAGAGTGGATGCCGGGGCCGCCGGCATCCACTCTCCGCTGGTTCAGGACTCGAGGGCGCTCAGGCGGGCGTCACCACCCACGGACCGTTCTTGTCGCCCGGGGTCTGATTGCGGGTCCACCACTTCGCCGTGAACTCCTCGCCGTGGTACGTGACGACGTCGCCGACGTCGAAGATGCGCGACGCGGTCCACACCGCGGCGCCGGACTCGTCCGTCGCGTACTCCTGCCACGGACCCCACGGGTCACCCGGCTGCTGCGCCTTCGTCCACCACGAGGCCACCCACTGACGGCCGTCGAACACCACGCGATCACCGGTGTCATAGATCGTCGCCGCGTCCCATGCGTCGGGCACCGGCAGCGACACCGCGGGGCCCGAGATCGTCGCCGACACCATGCGGGAGCCGTTCGTCGCCGTCGCCTCGAAGTCCGGCCCCGCGAGCTCGCCGGCGGCGAGGTGCTCGGCCGTGATCACGACCGTCCACGTGCCGATCGGAGCCGACGCACCGACCGCGAGGGCGCCGCCGGACAGGTCGCCTGCAGCGACATCGTCGAGACGGACGTTGCCGGAGTTGTCGACCGACCCCGTGAAGGTGACGGTGTCGCCGACAGTCGCGACGCCGTCCTCGTTCACGTCGTTCCACACCCCCGCGACCGAGCCCGACAGCTTGGGGTCGCGTGCCACGACATCGACCTCGGCAGCCGTCACTGTCAGGTCCTTCGCGGACTGGCCGGCCGCCGACAGGCTCCAGGTCGTCGTCGCATCGAAGAAGCCGCGGTCGAGCTCGTCCTGCGTCACCGCGTGGCGCGCGGTCGTGCAGGTGTAGCCGGCCGATGCCGCGAGGTTCTGGTACCGGCAGTTGCCCGCACCCGGCGGCACGAACGGGGCGAACGCCCCCGAGGTCGGCGTCACCGTCGTCACCACCGGCGTCGCGTTGTCGACGCGGAAGGTGTAGGGCACCTGCTCGCCCAGCGCGTATGGCTGCGTCGCCAGGTCGCGACCGGCGTCGCCCCGCGAACCGGTGACCGCGGCATCCAGGACGCCGTCACGCAGCGCGACGGCAGCCCCGGTGGACGCGACGGTCACGGCTGCGGACGGGTCAGCCGGCGGCGCGACCGTGAAGCTGAACTCGGGCGCGTACCAGCCCTTCGCGAGGTCGTCGGCGGTCACGGTGTGCCGCGGGGTCGTGCAGTTGTACGCACCGCGCGCAGCGAGGTTCTGCCACCGGCACGCCGTCGGCAGGAACCCGCTCGTGAAGTTCGCCGCCTCGGGCGTGACAGTCGTGACGACGTCGGACGTGCTCACGACGCGCACCGTGTAGGCGAGCACGTCGCCCTCCTGGTACGGGTCCGCGACGACGTCCCGCTCCGGACTGGTGAGCGTCGACGTGAGAGTCGCGCCGAGCGGCGCCGGCAGGCGAAAGGCGACGGTGCTCTGGCTGACCCGCCCATCCGACGCCGTGAACGCGGCCTGCAGGCTGTGCGTGCCCTGCGCCGTGGACGACGTGGTCACGGCGATGTCGACCGTGACCGCGGCGCCGGGTGCGAGCGCCGTGACGGCGGCCGTCGCGGCGGTCCAGCCGTCCGGGGTGAAGAAGGTGACCTCACCGGTCAGCGGCGCCTGCTCCTGGTTGGTGACGGTCACCGGCACGCTCACGGTCGCGCCCGCGGACGCCGCCTGCTCGGGGGCCGACAGCGGCGCGCAGGCGTAGTTCAGCCAGGCTTCGTCGAAGCTCGAGAACTGCATGTTGCTGGTGTAGTCCCGCTCCCACAGCACGCCGTAGCGGCCGTCGTCGAGCACCGTCGCACTGGCATAGCCGAACGACCCGGTGTCGATCGTCCGCAAGCCCGGCCAGGTCTCGCCGTCGTCGCACGAGACGCGCACAGCGCCGTTCACGCGGCTGCCGTCGGCGCCGTTGTTGGAGTTGACGAACAGCAGACGCCGGGCGTCGGCGCTGCCTTCGGCGGCGTCGGGGTGCAGGCGGACGATCGCGGCGTTGTTGGTCGGGTCGGGCAGTTCCGTGTCCTGGCTGACCGGGCCGTACGTGGCGCCGCCGTCGGTCGAGATCGCCACCTTGCGGTAGTGGCCGTTGCTGCTGTCGCGCGAGTTGAGCAGCACGCGGCCGTCCGAGAGCTCGACGACCTTGTTCTCGTCCATGCCGGTGCCGACGTTCGCACCCTTGTGCCACGTCGCGCCGTGGTCGTCGGAGTACACCGAGTACGACTGGATCGCCGTCGACCCGTTCGTGAGCAGCACTGTGCCCGCGTACTGCTGCACGAGACGGCCGGCGTGCTCGCCGTAGCGCAGTTGGATGCCGCCGCCCGAGGTCGCGAAGTTGCCCTTGATGTCACCCGGGACCGGCGTGTACTTCCCGCCGGTCACGGTGCCGGCCGCGGTCTTGGTGACGGGGGTGATGAGGCGGGGCTCGCTCCAGGTGAGGCCGCCGTCGTCCGACTGGATGACCGCCGAGCTGATCACCTGCCGGTCGGCGTCGTCGTTCCCGTAAGCGCTGCCGCCGAACCCCTGATCCTTCGAGTACACGAAGAACGCGAACAGGCGGCCGGCTTCGCGGTCGTACACGTAGCTCGGGTCGGAATACCCGTGCCTCGGGGCCGCCGCGTCGGCGACGTGCCCGGCGGCGATGATCTGCAGCGGTCCCCACGTGACCCCGTTGTCGGTCGAGCGGCGCTGGATGATCGAGTTGGGGTTGGGCGAGTCCCCGGCGCTACCGGGCCGCGCATCCCACGCGGCCACCACGACGCCGTCGCCGAGGTGCGCGATCGTGGGGATGCGGTAGAAGAAGTTCTCCGCCGTGCGATCGCCGGCGAGGTTCTGCGCGGCATAGGCGCCGGGCGGGTCGGTCGGGTCGTTCAGATAGTCGGGAGTGGATGCCGCAAGCGCAGGCATCGCGCCGCCGAGCGTGAGCGCCACGACGAGCGCGGGGACGGCGATCCTGAGGCGGGGAAGGAGACGAGCCATTCGGTCGACCTTTCGCGTGATGTGTCTGACATCAGACATCTGATTTCTCGAGAAGGTAGCGGAGCATCAGCGAGGGCACAAGACCCTCCCCCTGGCGCTCAGGCGCTCAGGCGCTCAGGCGCTCAGGCGGCGGATGATCTCGAGATTCCGCGCGACGGTGGCGACCACGTCGGCTGCCGTGCGGTCGGACGGCAGGCGACTCACCTTGACGCCCAGGGCAGGGACGGCCGGCGCCGCGGCGAGCGCGGCGGCCACGTGCGCGTCGTCGAGGAGCGACTTCGAGGCAGGGTCCGCCGACAGCAGCGGCGGATGCGTGTCGATCCAGGCGCCGCCGTAGGGACCGTCCTGGGCTGCGGCGCCCGAGAACGTCAGGCCGACGAGGCGGCCGGAGGCGGCGGCATCCCGGATCTGGGTCGTCACCGCGTCGGGATCGCGAAGCTCGATGACCGAGCGGCCCCAGTTCATCCACAGGCCGATGTCGGTGCCCTCGAGCGCGCCGAGCTCGTCGGCGAGGGCGAGGAAGCCCTTCTCGTACGGCCGGCCGGGGCGCACCGCATCGCAGTGCTCGACCACGAGCCGCGCGCCGCCCCAGTCCCACGTGCGAAGCTCGGACAGCGAGGCGGCCAGTGCGGACGGATCGCCTCCGCCCCTCGGTGCGGTGTGCAGTGCGACGAGCTCGACGGCGCCGGAGAGTCGTTCGACGTCGGCCCGGACGCGTCGCAGGTCTCCTATCGCCGCGGCCCGGCCGCCGGCATCCCTCGACGCGATCCCGTACCCGGGCATCTCGGCCGCGCGCCGCATGGTCCACGGCAGCGGAGTCACGGCGAGCCGGGCGCCCGGCGGCGCATGGTCCACGAACCACTCCGGATCATGCGGGTGCACGGCGCCCAGCCACGGCACCTCCAGCCCCACGACCCCGGGCAGCGCGCACAGCGCGGGAAGCAGCTCGGCCTCCAGCTCCGGGTCCCACCGGGTGAACGCGGGCGACGCCGCGTACGCGCTGACGTAGACCGGCGTCACCCGGCGGCCCCGGCATCGGCGAGCGCGTCCGCGAACCACGACGTGATCGTCGAAGGGTGCGTGATGGCCGTGCCGACGCACACGCCGAAGGCTCCTGCGCGGCGGGCGGCAACGGCATCGGCGGGCGCGTGGATGCGACCTTCGGCGACGATCGGCCGGCTGCACCGTGCCGAGATCCGCTCGACGAGCTCGAGGTCGGGGCCCGCGGTCTTGGGGCGCTCGCCCGTGTACCCCGACAGCGTGGTGCCGAGGATGTCGGCGCCCGCGGCCTCGGCCGCGATCGCATCGTCGAGCGACCCGCAGTCGGCCATCACCAGCACATCGTGCGCCGCGCGCAGGCGTGCGATCGTGTCGGCGAGCGACAGTCCGTCCGGACGCGGCCGACGTGTGCCGTCGAGCGCGACGATGTCGGCACCGGCCTCGGCCACCGCGAGGGCGTGCTCGAACGTCGGCGTGATGAACACGCCGTCGTGGCCGTCCTTCCACAGCCCCACGACGGGCACCTCCAGGTCGGCGGCCTCACGGATGTCGTCGAGACCTTGCAGCCGGATGCCGGCCGCTCCGCCGGCGACGGCGGCCCGGGCGATCTGCGCCATCGTGCGCGAATCGCGCATCGGTTCGCCGGGGTACGCCTGGCACGACACGATCAGTCGGCCCTCCAGCCGGTTCAGGATCTCTGTGGCGGAATACCTCATACGGTGACCTCTCGTTCTTCGCGTGGCCTTACGACGTCCCAGACGGATGCCGCGGCTCCGCGCAGCGGTGCGTCCGCGGCCAGCGCACCCGGTGTGACGGGCACATCCTGCAGCACGTCGATGACTTCGGCGCGGTAGGCCTCATGCATCGGCGCCCACCAGTCGTCCCCGATCTGCGCGACGCCGCCGGTGACGACGACCCGCTCGGGGTCGAGCAGCGTCACGGCACCGGCGATGCCCCGGCCGACGGCCGCGGCGGAGCCCTGCAGTGCTCGGCGCGCGACCTCATCGCCCGCGCGGGAACGCTCTACGACATCCCGCGCATCGACGGCACACGGGTCGCCACCGAGCGAGAGGTAATGGCGGTGCAGGCCCACACCCGAGCCGATGGCCTCGAGGTGGCCCACGCGCCCGCACGGGCAGCGCAGGTGCTCGGCACCCGGGACCGGAAGATGCGCGATCTCGCCGGCGACGTGGTGCGCACCGCGAAGCGCGCGGCCGTCGAGCACGACCCCCGCGCCGATGCCGGTGCCCACCGCGACGACCAGGGCGCTGCGCGCGCCGGCGGCGGCGCCGTGGCGGAACTCGCCCAGCGCGTGGGCGTCGACGTCGTTCTGCACGTGGACAGGGGCCCCCGGGGGGAGCAGATCGCCGAATGCGTCGCGCAGGCGCTCAGCCAGCCGTGTGCCGGTCCAGCGCGCGAACGTGTCGGTCGACGACACGATGGCACCCGTCGACACATCGACCACACCGGCCGTCGCGACGCCGAGGCCCCGCGGGCGCACGCGTCGACCGACGCCCGCCGCCACGCCGGGCCCGATGCCGACCCCGGCTCCCGGACCTGCGTCGCGTCCCGCCTCCCCGCTCGACCCCCGGCGCAATTCAGCATGGTTGCCGGGGCCGGCGGCGTGTCGGGCATCCCCCGCGCCATCCATGCTGAGTTGCGCCGCCAGGTCGGCGACCGTCCGCACGACGGCTTCGGGTCCCGCCGCTGCCGGCGTGGGCGCCGTCACGGAGGCGAGCACGACGTCGCCGCGGTCGGCGAGCGCCACCGTCGTCTTCGTCCCGCCGATGTCGACGGCGAACACGACGCCCGGCATCAGGATGCCCGGCCGGATACCGCCCCGCCCACGGTCCCGTCGCCGACGCGACTCGGCAGCAGGTCGAGCTCGGCGAGGATGCCGTGGATGCGCTCCACCGCGACCTCGTCGAGGGCCTGGGTCGGGAAAGCCATCGTGGCGTGATCGATGATGCCGCGCGCCTTCATGGCGGCCTTGAAAGCGCCCACCCCGGTCGCGTCGCCCGAGAGGCCCTGCGGCTGGAACACGATCTCGAACGCGCGGTTCAGGCGCTCCTGCTCGACGCGGGCGGCCTCCCAGTCGCCCCGGCCGGCGGCATCCCACAGTCGCACGTAGCCGGTCGCCTCGACGTTCGCGAATCCGGGCACCACCCCGTCGGCCCCGGCCAGCAGCATCGCGTCGACGACGATCTCGTGGCCGGTGAGCAGCTGCAGCGGATGCCCTGCGGCCCGGTTCGCGGCCACCAGGCGCCGGAAGCCGACGTCGTCGCCCGACGAGTCCTTGACCCCGGCGATCACGCTGTCGGCAGCGAGGTCCATGAGCAGGCCGAGGCCGAGCTTGGAGTGCACGCGCACCGGCACGTCGTACGCCCACAACGGTGCGTCGACGCCCGCGGCGATGGCGCGGAAGTGGTGGTCCACCTCGGCGGGCGAGTTGAGCGTGTACAACGGGGCGGTCGTGACGACGGCATCCGCCCCCGTCTCGACGAGCCGCCGCGCCAGCGCCGCGATACGGGCCGAGGTGAGGTCGATGGCGCCCGCGATGATCGGCACGCGGCCGCCGCCGGCCGACACGATCGTGCGGAGGATCTCCACGCGCTGGTCGTCGGTGAAGTAGGCGGTCTCGCCGGTCGAGCCGAGCGCGAACAGACCGTGAATCCCGGAGGTGACCAGGTAGTCCACCAGCCGTTCGAGGGAGGCGTGGTCGACACCGCCGTCGGGGAGGAGGGGTGTGGCGACCGGCGGGACGACGCCCGTGAACAGGGGGGCGGAGGAAGCAGACATCGAAGGTTCTTTCATGCGAGCGGGGTGGGGTCGAGCAGCGACGGCGCGGCGCCGAGCAGCGTGCGGGTGTAGGGATCGGACGGGTCGTCGAACACCTGCGCGGCGGGGCCGAACTCGACCACGCGGCCCCTGTTCATGACGGCGATCTCGTCGGACAGATAGCGGACGGTCTGGATGTCGTGCGAGATGAACACCATCCCGAGTCCCAGTTCGTTCTTGAGGTCGGTGAGCAGGTTGAGGATCTGCGCGCGCACCGACACGTCCAGGGCCGAGGTCGGCTCGTCGGCGACGACGACCTGCGGTTCGAGGGCGAGCGCGCGGGCGATCGCGACGCGCTGCCGCTGACCGCCCGAGAGCTGCCCCGGAAGGGCGTCGAGAGCGGATGTCGGCAGCCCGACCAACCCGATCAGCTCGCGCACGCGGCGCTCGCGCTGTGCCGGCGAGCCGATCCGGTGCACCTGCAGCGGATCGAGCAGCCCGTCGCGGATCGTCATGCGGGCGTTGAGCGCGGTGGCGGGATCCTGGAACACGACCGACAGGACGCGCCCGATCCGGCGGCGGACGTCGCGGGTGAACGTGGTCACCGGCTCTCCGGCGAACACGACCGTGCCCGCCGTCGGCTGCTCCAGCCCGACCAGCACCTTCGCCGCGGTCGACTTGCCCGATCCGGACTCGCCGACGATGCCGAGAGTCTGCCCGCGCTTGACCGTGAGCGAGACCCCGGCCAGCGCATCGACGTAGCTCTTGGTGAAGAGCCCCGACGTGCGCGTCTTGAAACGCACATGGACGTCCCTCAGCTCGATGATCGGCTCGTTCGTCGGCTCGGTCATCGTGCTCCCCCGATCGGTTGGACGGGCGCATCTTCGGGATGCGCGGCGTAGTAGTGCTCGGTGCCCTCGATCTGCCGGCGCACCGGCGTGACGCCCTTGCCGCGTTCGGGGTCGGACGACCGCGGGGCGAACCGGTCGCCCTCGGGGAAGTCCCGCGGCGAGGGAACGGTGCCCGGCACCTGGTGCAGACGGTCCGAGCCGGACTCGATCGACAGCACCGCGCCGAGCAGACCTCGGGTGTACTCGTGCACCGGCTGGGTGAGGATCTCGCGGGTGGTGCCCTGCTCGACGACCTGCCCGGCATACATGACGGTGATGCGGTGGGCGATCTCGGCCACCAGCGCCAGGTCGTGCGAGACGAACACCATCGCGAACCCGAGCTTCTCGCGCAGCGAGTTGAGCAGCTCGATCACCTGCGCCTGCACCGTCACGTCCAGCGCTGTGGTGGGCTCGTCGGCGATCACGAGCTTCGGGTCGCGCGTGAGCGCCATGGCGATGAGCACGCGCTGGCGCTGACCGCCCGAGAGCTCGTGCGGGTACGACGCGAGCGTGCGCTTCGGGTCCAGGCCCACGAGCGTCAGCAGCTCCTCTGCGGTGCGGGTGCCGCCGCGCGAGGTGAGCTGCTTCATCTGCGAGCGGATCAGCATCGCCGGGTTGAGCGAACTGAGCGCGTCCTGGTAGATCATCGCGATGTCGTCGCCGCGCAGTGCGTTGCGCTCCCCCGCCGGCAGCTGCAGCAGGTCGCGTCCCTCGAACATGATCCGGCCGGTCACCGTAGCGCTCGCATCGAGCAGTCCCATGATCGCGAGCGATGTGATCGATTTGCCGCAGCCGGACTCGCCGACCAGGGCCATCGTCTCGCCGGGGCGGACGGTGAAGCTCACCCTGTCGACGACCGACACGTCGCCGTGGCGCGGGAACGAGATCGACAGGTCCTGGACGTCCAGGAGCGGTGCGGCATCCGATTCGTACACCAGCCGACCGGTGCGCGCGGACTCGACCACGCGCAGCTCGGCGAGGCGTTCGTCCAGCGGCACAGCGGGGGTGGTCGCGACGAGGGTCGGGGTGGCCACGGTGACCACCGGCACGGCCTTCTCGTACGCGGTGCCGTCGGCGATCTCGGCCGCCGACGTGTCTTCGCCGGTCGGAGCCTGCACCGCTTCGAGCGCCGCGGTCGCCTCCTCGGTCGAGACCGCGTCGGCGCTGAGCCTGCGCGCCTTCGGGGCGACCATCGCGTCGGTCATGCCCTCCGACACGATATTCAGGCAGAGCACCGTGACCATGATCAGCAGGCCCGGGAAGAACGTCGCCCACCAGGCCCCGCTCATGAGCAGGTTGCGGCCGGCGGCGATCACGTTGCCCCACGACGGCTCAGGGTCGGGAACGCCCGCCTGCAGGAACGAGAGGGATGCCTCGAACACGATCGCGTCGGCCACCAGCACCGTCGCGAACACCAGGACCGGCGCCATCGTGTTGCGCGCCACGTGCTTGACGATGATCCGTGCCGTCGAGGCGCCCATCACGCGGACGGCCGACACGTAGTCCTCGCCGTACTGGTCGAGGATGTTGGCGCGCACGATGCGGGTCAGCTGCGGCACGTACAGGAACGCGATCGTCAGGATGAGCACCGGGAGCGACCGCCCGAACACGGCGACGAACACGGCGGCCAGCGCGATGCCGGGGAACGACATCACGACGTCCATGACCCGCATCAGCGTCTCGGCGATCCACCTCGGCGCCGTCGCGGCGATGGTTCCGAGGACGGCCGCGGCCAGCAGGGCCGCGATCGTCGCGCCGAGGCCGATCGTGAGCGAGTAGCGACCGCCGTACACGAGCCGCGAGAAGATGTCGCGGCCCTGCCGGTCGGTGCCGAACCAGTGCTCGGCGCTCGGCGGCTGCACCGCGGGGCCCGACGCGAGGGGGTCGTACGGCGCCACGAGCGGCGCGAAGATCGCCGCGAGGGCGATGATCGCGATGATCACGAGGCAGATCAGGGTGCCGGTCGACACCGCACCGAAGCGCAGGCCCGGCGTAGAAAGGCGTTCTGTCAGTTTGCGTCGCATGTCACACCGCCCGGATTCGGGGATTGATGAGCACGTACAGGAGGTCGACGACGATGTTGATCACGACGAACGCGAGCGCGACCACGAGCGTCACCCCCTGGACGAGATTGGGTTCGTTGTTGGTCACGCCGTTGAGGATCAGCGTGCCCATGCCGGGGATCGCGAAGATCACCTCGATGACGACGGCTCCGCCGAGCAGGTACCCGATACGCAGGCCCAGCACCGTCACGGGGGTGATGAGCGCGTTGCGCAGCACGTTGCGGCCGACGACGATGACGCGGGGGATGCCGGCGCCCAGTGCGGTGCGGACGTAGTCGCGGTCGAGCTCCTCGACCATCGACGTGCGCACGACGCGCGACAGCTGTCCGATGACGGGGATCGCCAGCGCCACCGCGGGGAGCGTCATGCGGGCGAGCCACCCCGCCGGGTCTTCGGTGAACTCCGGGAGCTTGCCCGAAGCGGGCAGCAGCCCCAGTTGCAGCGTGAACAGCTGGATGAGGAGGATCGCGAGCCAGAACGAGGGCGTCGAGAGCGAGCCGACGCCCAGCACGCGGATCACCTGGTCGGGCCACTTGTCGCGGTACACCGCGGCCAGGACGCCGAGCACGAACGCGACGACGACGGCGATCAGCAGGCCGAACAGCGTGAGCGAGAGGGTGATGGGGAACGCGCGGGCCACCTCGTCGGCGACCGGCAGGCTCCGCGCCGAGTAGGTGCCGAGGTCGCCGTGCAGCAGCCCCGCGAGGAAGGCGATGTACCGGACGAGCAGCGGATCGTTCAGGCCGTGGGCGCCGCGGTACGCCTCGAGCGCTTCGGGCGATGCGGTCTCGCCGAGTGCCGTGCGGGCCGGGTCGACCGGAGAGAACGACATCACGAAGAACACCAGGAACGTGATGCCGAGGATCATCAGCGGCAGCTGCAGCAGCCGCCTGCCGATGAGGCGCAGTGTGTTGGACACGTGCGGTCCTTCCGAGGGGGCCGGGGCGCGGTTGGGGATGCCGCGCCCCGGCCGAGGGGGATTACTGGGCTGCGACGCCGACGTCGAGGAACGAGAGCCCGGTCGTGGGGACGGGGGCGAACCCGACGAGGTCCTCGCCGCTCCACGCGGTGGGGAGCTTGCGGTGGAACAGCGGGTACAGCACGGCCTGCTCGGCGAGGAGGTCGTACGCGTCGTTCCACGTCTGCTGCTGCTCGTCGCCGGTCTGCTGCACGGCCGTGTCGAGCAGCTCGCGCAGCTCGGCGTACTCCGGCGTGTCGGCGAAGTGCGTGCGCGTCTGCGTCCACACGTTGGCGCCGTACCACCAGTTCATGAGCAGGTCGGGGTCGTTGCCGAACACCGACGGGTCACCCGGGGCGACCATGACGGTGTAGTCGCCGGCATCCACCTTCGCGTACTGGGCGCCGGACTGGCCGATGTCGAGCGTCACCTTCACGCCCACCGACTCGAGCGACTCCTGGATCAGCGGGGCGACTTCTTTCACCCAGCCGGTGTCGGTGGTCAGCAGCGTGATCGAGAGGTCGGAGGCGCCGGCATCCGCGAGCAGTTCCTTCGCCTTCTCGGGGTCGTAGCTGTAGACCGTCGACGCCTTGTTGTAGTTCGGCCACTCCTCGGGCAGGAACGACGTGGCAGCCGTGGCGTTGTCGAGCATGCCGGTGCCGATGATCTTGTCCATGTCCATCGCGTAGAAGAACGCCTGGCGCACACGGGCGTCGTCGAACGGCGGCGCCTGCAGGTTGAACATCATGAACAGCAGGCCGAACGACTGCACGCTGTCGACGTCGACGGTCGAGGCGAGGGTGTCGACGTCGATGTACGGCACGTCCTCCATCGCCTGGATGGTGCCCGACGACATGGCCGTCACGCGGGCCGCCGAGTCGGCGAGCAGGTTCCAGTTCATGCCGGCGGCCTTCGCCGGGCGGGGTCCGTTGTAGTCGTCGTAGCGCTCGAAGACCAGCTTGTCTTCGGGCACAGCCGAGACCAGCCTGTAGGGTCCCGAGCCGACCGGGTTGGCGCCGAAGCCCTCAGGATCTGCTTCGACGAGCGACTTCGGGACGATCTTGACGACACCCAGTCGCTCGTTCACGAGCGAGAACGGGAACTTGGTGGTGATCTCGACGGTGTCCTCGTCGACCGCCGTGACCGTGTCGATGAAGTTCACGTACGGCGTGAACAGCGAGCCGTTGGCCGGGTCGAGCACGCGCTCATAGCTGTAGACGACGTCGTCCGCGGTGACCGGGTCGCCGTTCTGGAACGTCGCGCCCTCGCGCAGGTCGATGTCGTAGGTGGTGTCGTCGACCTGCGTCGGCAGGTCGGCGGCCAGCGCCGCGTACGGCTTCTTCGTCACCGGGTCGAGGTCGACGAGCCCTTCGAAGATGTGCCAGTTCGCGGCGACGGTCACGGCGCCCGACGCGACCATCGGGTCGAAGCTGCCGCTGAGCGCGTACGAGATGCCGGCTTCGATGATGCCGTCGGGGTCGATTTCTGCTGCGGCATCCGTCTTGTCAGGCGTGGCGGATCCGGAGGATCCGCAGCCTGCCAGCACGAGCGCAGTGGCCACGATGCCTGCCGCTACGACCGCGAAACGACCGCGACGGGTGCGGGTCGTGTTTCGGTTCATGGGTGCTCCAAATGGTGAGGGGAAGACGCCTTGAGGACATCTGACGTCTGACGTACTATAAACACAGGTTCACGACCGCCACAATGGGCGAAACGAACTCGTTACGTAAGCCACCCACGAACGGAGGGGCCGGATGACCTCGATCGACCAGCGCGCATCGCGCATGCGACGTGCCACGACAGCCGATCAGATCAAGCAGCTCATCCTCACGCGAAACCTGCGTCCCGGTGACCCGCTTCCCACCGAGGCCGAGCTGTGCGACACGCTCGACGTCTCGCGCTCGTCGGTGCGTGAGGCGATCCGCACACTGTCGACGCTCGACATTGTCGACGTGCGCCACGGCCACGGCACTTACGTCGGCAAGATGTCGCTCGATCCGATGGTGGAGGCGCTCGTATTCCGTGGCGTGCTGGCCCCCGACGGATCGATCGAGGCACTGCGCGAGGTCGTCGAGGTACGCCTCGCGCTCGACCTCGCGATGGCCGACAAGGTCGTGGCGGCCATCGAAGGAGCCGACACCAGCGCGCTGCAGGCGATGGTGGAGGAGATGGTCGACCTGGCCGAGCGCGGCGAGACCTTCCTCGAAGCGGATCGGGCGTTCCACACCACGCTGTTCGCGGCGACGGGCAACCGTCTCGCCGAACAGCTGGTCGGCGCCTTCTGGGACGTCCACACCGCGGTCGTGCCGCAGCTCGACATCGCGCCGCCCGCCGACATCCAGCTGACGGCACGTGCCCACGGCGACATGCTGGATGCCGCCCGCCGCGGCGATGGCGACGCCTATCGCCGCGCCGTGGTCGAGCACTACGGCCCGCTGCAGCGCTCGCTGACGCAGGCCCGCAGCAGTCGCGAGGACTGACGGCGACCCCCGGGAACACGAGACGAGCGGGCGCGCATCGCGCGGCATCCACTCGTCGAACAGGCCCCCGCCTGCACTTCCAGGATACCGGCGGGAGGGGGCCTTGCGGCAAGGGCCCCTCGAGGGCGCATACTGGTCGGTCGCGACGCGTGCGCCGCCCGATCCCCCCGCCTGGAGTCGATGCCGTGAATTCCCCCTCTGTCAGCGCTTTCCACCTTCCCGACCGCCTCTCTGCCAAGTCCGACCCCGCCCTGATCGCCGGCGACGAGCGGTGGTTCGCCGCGATCGCCGACACCCTCTCGCGCCAGACCGCCGGCCTGGACGCGCGGCTCGAGGAGCTGCGACTGCGCCCCGGCGGCCACGGCCAGTCCGGACTGGAGCGCGACCTCGAGATCCACCAGCTGTCGGCACGCCTGCGCATGCTGCGCCGCTTCACCCTCGACGCGTGCCTCGGCCGCATGGTGCCCGACGACGGCTCCGACCCCGTGTACATCGGCCGTTTCGGACTCACGGATGCCGCCGGCCGGCGCCTTCTCGTGGACTGGCGCACACCCGCGGCCGAGCCCTTCTTCGCCGCGAGCTTCGCCAGCCCCCACGGCCTCGTGAGCCGACGCCGCTACCGGTGGACAGGCGGACGCATCACCGACTACTGGGACGAGGTGTTCACCGCCGAAGGGCTCGACGAGACCGCCGCCCTCGACGACCAGTCGGCGTTCATCGCGAGCCTGGGCGCGAGCCGCTCGCCGCGCATGCGCGATGTGCTCGGCACCATCCAGGCCGACCAGGACGCCATCATCCGCGCCGGGTCGCGCGGTGCGCTCGTGGTCGACGGCGGCCCGGGGACGGGCAAGACGGTGGTCGCGCTGCACCGCGCCGCGTACCTCGTGTACTCCGACCCGCTGCTGGGCGAGGGCCACGGCGGAGTGCTGTTCGTGGGTCCCAGCCCCGCCTACCTGTCGTACGTCGAGGACGTGCTGCCTTCGCTCGGCGAGGAGAGCGTGCAGACGTGCACCCTGCGCGACCTCGTGGCCGAAGGCGCGGCGGCCCGGCCCGAGGACGACGCCCGTCTGGCCCGACTCAAGGCCGACGCCCGCATGGTCGACGCCATCGAGCCGGCTGTCGCCCTCTACGAAGAGCCGCCGACGCAGGGCATCGTGATCGGCACGCAGTGGGGCGAGGTATCGCTGACGCCGAGTGACTGGGCGGAGGCGTTCTCGTCGGCCGAGTCCGACCTGCCGCACAACGAGGCGCGCGACCAGGTGTGGGAGACGGTGCTCGACATCCTCACCGATCAGCTCGACGGCGAGGAGGTGCCGCTGCACCAGCTGCGACGGGCGCTCGCGCGCAACGAGGCCCTCACCCGCATGTTCGGCCGCGCGTGGCCGCTGGTGGAGGCATCCGTTCTCGTCGCCGATCTGTGGAGCGTCCCCGCGTATCTGCGCCGCTGCGCACCCTGGCTCACCTCCGACGAGGTGGAGCTGCTGCAGCGCGGGGATGCCTCGGCCTGGACCGTCTCGGATCTGCCGCTGCTCGACGCCGCACGCCGACGGCTCGGCGATCCGGGGGCGTCACGGCGCCGCCGCGAACGCGAGGCGAAGCTCGCCGAGGAGCGCGAGTACATGGCGCAGGTCGTGGAGCGCTTCAAGGAGGCCGGCGACGAGATGGTGACCTGGCTCGACGGCGACGATCTGCGCAACAGCCTGGTCGACGAGTCGGTGCTCGACACGCTCGATCCCGACCTGCTCGCGGGCCCGTTCGCGCACGTGGTCGTCGACGAGGCGCAGGAGCTCACCGACGCGGAGTGGCGGATGCTGCTGGCCCGGTGCCCGTCGCGCAGCTTCACGGTGGTCGGCGACCGGGCCCAGGCCCGCCACGGGTTCCGCGAGTCGTGGCAGCAGCGCCTCGAGCACGCGGGCCTGACGCAGGTCGAGATCGCGTCGCTGACGGTGAACTACCGCACGCCCAGCGAGGTGATGGCCGAGGCCGAGCCCGTGATCCGCGCCGCGATCCCCGACGCGAACGTGCCGACGTCGATCCGCACGAGCGGCGTGCCCGTGCGCCACGCGCCGGTGGCGCAGCGCGACGCGATCATCGACGAGTGGGTGCAGGCTCACCCCGACGGCATCGCGTGCGTCATCGGCGATCCGGCCTTCGCCGCCCGCGAGCGCGTGCGGTCGCTGACGCCCGAGCTGGCGAAGGGTCTGGAGTTCGATCTGGTCGTGCTCGTCGAGCCCGATGCTTTCGGCGGCGCCGATCGCGACGGGATCGAGGGAGCCGTCGACCGCTACGTCGCGATGACCCGCGCGACCCAGCACCTCGCGGTCCTGGAGGGCTGAGTTCCGGCACGTGACGCCGCATCCCGCTGCCTGCCCGACAGGTCAACCGGCGCTGCGCAGGAGATTGGATCGTTCCAACCTCCTGTAGAAGCGCGGTTGACCTGTCGGACGCACGGCTGTGGGTCGCGGCATCCACTTCTCCTCATCGCCGCGCGATCGTTGACTTAATAACACTCTTGGTTTTATAGTCATCGACGTTGGCGAATCGCTCGTCACAGCACGATCACCACCTGCAATCCCCCGAGGAGTTTCAATGAAGAAACCAGCACTTCGCGCTGCCATCGCGCTCGGCACGATCGGCGCATTGACCGCACTCGCAGCCTGCAGCGGAGGCGGCGATGCCCCGACTTCCGGCGAGGCAGACCCCAAGGCCGACGTCACGATCACCGTCGGCGACTACCCCACCGCAGACAAGCCCGACGACCGCAAGGCCTTCGACAAGCAGATCGAGAAGTTCCAGTCGCAGTACCCGAACATCACCGTCAAGACCTCGACCGAGGCGTGGGACGCGCAGACGTTCCAGGCGAAGCTCGCGGGCGGGACGCTGCCCACGGTGATGAACGTCTCGCTGACGTACAGCCACGAGCTCATCGACAACGGACAGCTGCCCAACATGACGCCGTACCTCGAAGAGCTCGACATGGTGGACGACCTCAACCCACTGGCGCTGGCCAACGCGCAGGACGACGAGGGCAACATCTATACCGTGCCCACCGGCCTGTTCTCGGTCGGCCTCGCCTACAACCGCGAGATCTTCGAGCAGGCCGGGCTCGACCCCGACAAGGCGCCGACCACGTGGGACGAGGTGCGCGAGGACGCCAAGATCATCAGCGAGAAGGTTCCCGGCGTCGCCGGCTACGCCCAGCTGACGACCAACAACACCGGCGGCTGGATGCTGACGACCATGACGTACAGCATGGGCGGCACGATCCAGGACGAGGGCGGCAAGAAGGCCGTCATGGGCGACGCGACCACCGAGGCGCTGCAGCTGCTGCACGACATGCGCTGGGAGGACAACTCGATGGGCAGCCAGTTCCTGTACGACCAGGAGGCGGCCCGCCAGGACTTCGCCGCCGGCAAGATCGGCATCATCATGCAGGCGCCCGACCTCTACGGCATGGTCGTGAAGGACTTCGGCATGAACCCCGACGCGGTCGGCGTCGGCGCGCTGCCGCAGGCCAACGGCGACAACGGCACGCTCACCGGCGGATCGCTCAAGCTGTTCAACGCGAAGGCGACCCCGAACGAGCTGCTGGCCGCTGCGCGCTGGGTGAAGTTCTACGACTTCGAGAAGTACTTCGACGAAGACAAGGCCGTCGAACTCGCCAGCGCCGACGCCGAGGCGGGCAACCCCGTCGGCATCCCCGGCCTGCCGCCGGTCTCCCCCGACGTGGACGAGCGCTACCTCGGCTGGATCAAGGACTACATCAACGTGCCCCGTGAGCACTTCTCGGGCTACGTGGAGTCCACGCTCCCGCTGATCCCCGAGCCCCCGACCGCGACGCAGCAGACGTACGCGGCGCTGGACTCGGTCGTGCAGAAGATCCTCACCGACCAGAACGCCGACATCGCCTCGACCATCGAAGAGGCCAACGGCGTCGTCGACGGGATCATCTCGCAGGCATCGCGCTGATCACCGACGTGGATGCCGGCGGCCCCGGCCGCCGGCATCCACTCGGAGATTCGAGGCAATCATGACCCGAGTCCTAGACAAGACCGCACCGTCGCGGCCGGTCGAGACACCCCCTCCCGCCCGCCGTCCGCGCACCCTCCGCACCTGGTACCTCGGCGGCGGACTGCACTCCGTGCTGTTCGCCATCCCCGTGGTGCTCGTGTTCGCCTACTTCAGCTGGGGCCCGATCATCCAGGGCGTCACGCTGAGCCTTCAGAAGACCAACCTGATCCTGCCCGCCCAGTGGGTGGGGCTGAGCAACTTCGAGTACGTGCTCGGCGACCCCGGCCTCGCGCAGGCGGTCGGCAACACGGCGTACTTCGCGCTGCTGGCGCTGGTCTTCGGCTTCCCGATTCCCATCCTGCTCGCCGTGCTCATCAACGAGCTGCGCAAGTACGACGGCCTCTACAACGCCCTCGCGTACCTGCCGGCGATCGTCCCGCCGGTCGCGGCGATCCTGCTGTGGAAGTTCTTCTACGACCCCTCCGCCACCGGCATGTTCAACACGATGCTGAGCTGGATCGGTCTCGGCCCGTTCCCCTGGCTGAACTCCGAGGCGATGGCGATGCCGTCGATCGTGCTCTACGCGACGTGGGCGGGCGCGGGTTCCACCGCCATCATCTACATCGCGGCACTGCGGTCGGTGAGCACCGAGCTGTACGAGGCGGCCGAGATCGACGGCGCGAGCATCTGGCAGCGCATGTGGAACGTGACCGTCCCGCAGCTGCGCGGCGTGATCCTCGTGATGATGCTGCTGCAGCTGATCGGCACGTTCCAGATCTTCACCGAGCCGTTCCTGTTCACCGGAGGCGGTCCCAACAACGCGACGCAGACCATCCTCCTCAAGATCTACAACTACGCATTCGTCTACGGAGACTTCGGCGCGGCGACCGCGCTGAGCGTCATGCTCGCGGCGTTCCTGTGCGTACTGTCGGGCGTCTACCTCTGGGCGACCCGGAGATGGAGCACGTCATGACGTATCAGGACATGCCTCTCGACGAGGCCACGCGCACCATCGTCGTGAACCGTCCGGGCAGGCGACGCCGCCGCGCCCCGGAGGCGCCCAAGGAGCGCGGCGCGATCTCGTTCGCCGACCGCAAGCGCCGCAGCGTCCGCATCTGGCTGTGGATCATCCAGGGCGTTGCACTGGTCGGGCTCGTGTTCGCGGGGCTCGGGCCGCTGCTGTGGTCGGCGAAGGCCTCGGTGAGCGACACGCAGGCCATCATCACCGACCCGATGGGCATCTGGTTCACTCCCAATGAGTGGAGCAACCTCGTGCGCGCCTGGAACGGGGCGGAGATCGGCTCATCGCTGCGCAACACGGTGATCGTGGCGTTCGGCTCGACGCTGGCGACGCTCGTCATCAGCATCCTCGCCGCGTACATCCTGAGCGTCCTCAAGCCGAAGTGGGCTCCGGTGCTGAGCGGTGCGATCCTCGCGACCCTCTTCCTCCCGGGCGTGATCTCGCTCGTGCCGCTGTACCTCACGGTGCTGGATCTGCCCCTGTTCCACATCAGCCTGCTCAACACGTTCTGGGCGGTGTGGCTGCCCTCCGCGGCGAGCGCCTTCAACGTGGTGGTCCTCAAGAGGTTCTTCGACTCGGTGCCCCGCGAGATCCTCGAGGCAGCGCAGATCGACGGCGCCGGACAGCTCAACGTGCTGTGGACGATCGTGCTGCCGCTGTCGCGCCCCATCATCGGCGTGGTGGCGCTCCTCGCTGCCATCGGCTCGTGGAAGGACTACCTGTGGCCGATGCTGGTGCTGCCCAGCCCCGGACTCCAGCCGGTGTCGGTCATGCTGCCGACGCTCGCGAGCGGCCCGACGCCGCTGGCCGTCAAGATGGCGGCGGTGTTCCTCAGCCTCATCATCCCGGTGGTGCTGTTCCTCATCTTCCAGAAGCAGTTCCTGCGCGGAGTCGGCACGGCGGGAGGAATCAAGGGATGAGCGACCTCGACGGAGCACGCGTGCTCGTCACCGGCGCCTCGGGCCGGATCGGCGTGGTCACGAGCGCGCGACTGCAGCGGGCCGGGGCATCCGTCACCGCCCTCTCGCGCGAGACGAACCCGGCATTGGAGGCGGACCGGATCATCGTCGGCGACACGCGTTCGCAGGAGGACGTGGCGCGGGCGCTGGAGGGGGTCGACCTCGTCGTCCACCTCGCGGCGCTCGCGCACCGCGACATCGCGCCGGCATACGACGTGTACACGACCAACGTGGTGTCGACGTTCAACGTGCTCGCGCAGGCGGGTGCGCGCGGCCTCCCCCGCGCCGTCGTCGCCGGCAGCATCAACTCGTACGGGCTGCCGCAGAACATCCACGACGTGACGCCGGCGTACTTCCCGCTCGACACCGACATCCCCACCGACATCGCGGACTGGTACTCGCTGTCCAAGCGCAACGACGAGAACACCGCGCGCATGGCGTGGCGGCACTGGGGCATCGACGTCGTGACGCTGCGGTTCCCGCACGTGAACGGCGCCGACGAGCTGGCCGAGGTCGCCGCGGGTCTCACCGTCTCGCCGCGCGACGGCCTTCGGGAGGGCTGGTCGTACCTCGCGACCGAAGACGCCGCGCGCTCGATCGAGCTGTCGCTGACGGCATCCACCACCGGCGCGCACGCGTTCTTCCTCGCGGCGAATTCGACGCTCGCGCCGTATCGCACCGAGGATCTGCTGCAGCGGTACGCCCCCCAGGCGCCGCGGCTGAGGCGGTTCGTGGAGCGCGAGGTGCCGATCGATCTGACGCCCGCCCGCCGGCTCATCGGGTTCGAGGCCCACCACGAGATCCCGCTTGAGACGCTCGACCTTCCCGACGACCTGTAGAAACGACCTGGAGCCCACCGATGCCCTTCGACACCTTCGCCAACCCGTGGCCGCCGCGGGAGGACCTGCGCATCACCTCCGTGCGTGCGATCACGACCGCGCCCGAGGGCACGCCGCTCGTGGTCGTGCGGATCGACACGAACGAGCCCGGCCTGTACGGACTCGGGTGCGCGACCTTCACGCAGCGGTACCGGGCGGTGGTGACGTTCGTCGAGGAGCACCTGGCGAGGCTGCTGATCGGCCGCTACCCGGGCGACATCGGCGACCTCACCCGGCTCGCCGGGTTCTCGGGCTACTGGCGTGGCGGACCGGTCACCAACAACGCGATCTCGGGGATCGACCAGGCGCTGTGGGACATCGCCGGCAAGCGCGCCGGGATGCCGGTGCACGAGCTGCTCGGCGGCAAGGTGCGTGCCGCCGCCGACACCTATCTGCACGCGTCGGGCCGCACGATCGGCGAGACGATGGACCACGCGCACGAGCTCATCGCTCAGGGCTGGCGGCACGTGCGCCTGCAGCTGTCGACGCCCGGAGGCGGCGGCTACGGCGCCCCCGCCGTGCCCACCGAGTACCCCGATGCGCCGTACGGCAACGGCTGGAGCGCCCGCGACTACCTGCGCCGCGTGCCCGCGTTGTTCGAGGCCGCGCGCGAGACGCTGCCCGAGAACATCGAGCTGCTGCACGACGTGCACTCGCGCCTCACGCCGTCCGAGGCGGTGTGGCTCGCGCGCACCCTCGAGCCGTACCGCCTGTTCTTCCTCGAAGACGTGCTGCCGCCCGAGCACTGGGACCGCCTGCCCGAGGTGCGCGCAGCGTCGGGTACGCCGATCGCCGTCGGCGAGCTGACGACGTCGCTCACCGACGCCGTGCATCTGGTGCGCGACGGCGGCGTGGACTTCATCCGCAGCCACGTGTCCGACATCGGCGGATTGACGCCCGCGCGCAAGATCGCCGATCTTGCCGAACTCAGCGGCGTGCGCACCGCGTGGCACGGCCCTGGCGACACCTCGCCGATCGGCGCGGCCGCGAACGTCGCGCTGGATGTGACCTCGGCGGCGTTCGGCATCCAGGAGGGCCACGTCTACAACGACGCCACGCACGAGGTGTTTCCCGGTACTCTGCGCATCGAGGACGGCTGGCTTCGACCCAACGAGGCGCCGGGCTGGGGGATCGAGATCAACGAGGTCGCCGCTGCACGGTACCCGGCGGAGCTGTCGGGCCATGACGCATGGGCTGCCGGTGTACGACGCCCCGATGGAGCACTGGAGGCACCGTGACCGACACCACCGATCGCAGCACCCGTCGGACGGCGACGGCGCCGAACTCGCGCCGCAACCCTCGCGCGGTCAACGACCGCGACCGCCCGGGCGCGAACCAGCACGACCTCGGTTCGTTCAACGAGGTCGCGATCATCGAGACGATCCGCCAGGCGGGCACCATCAGCCGCACCGAGATCGCCGAGCGCACCGGCCTCACCCAGCAGTCGGTGTCGCGCATCCTGCGGGTCCTGCTCGAGCGGCAGCTGCTCGCCGAGGGTGAGCAGACCCGCTCCGAGAGACTCGGCAAGCCCCGCACCCCGGTGCGCCTGCGTCCTGAGGCGGCGCACGCGGTCGGCATCCTCGTCGACCCCGACGTGGTGTCGGTGGTGCTCGTCGACCTCGACGCGCGGGAGCTGGAGCGGCGCAGCATCCATCTCGATTCCGAGGTGTCGCCCGCCGACCTGGTCGAGCTGATCGCCGTCAATGTGGAGGACGTGCTCTCGGCGTCGAAGATCGACCGCGGCACGTTCCTCGGCGTGGGTGTCGCGGTGCCCGGCCCGATCACCGCCGACGGCGACCTGCTCGACCTGCCGCTGTCGCAGGCGTGGCGAAACGTCCCGCTGCACCGGCTGCTCGACGAGCGCCTGTCCTACCCGGTCGTCGTCGAGAAGGACGGCACCGCCGCAGCCGTGGGAGAGCGCTGGGTGGGCCGCACGGCCCGCGCACAGGACTTCGTGTACCTCTACTTCGGCACCGGCATGGGCTCGGGCCTCGTGCTCAACGGCGAGGCGTACCGCGGGGTCAGCAGCAACGCCGGCGAGTTCGGCCAGCTGTGCGCGATCCGGCTCGGCCGCATCGACGCGTCAGGTCGGCCCCAACTGGTGCGAGAGTGCAACCCACCGGTGGCGATCCCCGAGATCGCGCTCGAGCTCGGCTACTCCGGCACGGCGACGACGTACCGCGAGTTCTGCGCCGAGATCACGGCCGGCGACGCCACCGTGATCGCCGCGGTGCAGCAGGTGGCCGACGTCATCGCGCTCGGCGCGGCGGCCCTCGTGGACGTGCTCGACCTGTCGACGATCGTCGTCGGCGGGCCGGCGTTCGAGCCCGAGCTGCAGGAGATCGTGGTGTCGACCATCGAGCGCGCCGTCAACACCATGCCGACGGCGCATCGCGCACGCACGGTGGCCGTCGAGCGCTCGGTGGTCACCGGCGAGGCCGGCGCGATCGGCGCGGCCTCGACGATCTTCCACGCCTCGTTCGCCCCGATGGTCCGGCGCACCCAGCCGTACGACCTGCGATGACCGCGCGAGATCCCGGCCGCCGGCACACGTTGCGCTCGCCCGGCGGCTGCTTCGCCGTGGCCGTCGACGAGTCCGGGGCACGCATCGCATCGGTTGTCGAGACGACCACGGGCACCGAGTTCCTGTTGCAGCTGGACGGCCGCGACAGCGAGGAGCCCGAGTCACCGCCGGCCGCCGAGTCCAACCGGCGATGGCACGAGCGCTACGCCGGGGGGTGGCATCCACTCCTCCCCCACGCGGGCGACGACCGCGTCGTGGACGGGGTCGCGCACCCGTTCCACGGCGAGGCGGCGTGGCGGCGGTGGCGCACCGTCGGGCTCGACGACGCCTCGTGCACGCTCGAGCTCGCGCTGGGCACGGTGCCGCTGCTGCTGCGCCGACGCGTCGAGGCGACGGATGCGGGCGTCGTCGTGCGGCAGCAGGTCGAGAACTTCGCGCCGCGCGACGTCGCGATCACGTGGACCGAACATCCGGCGTTCGCCGAGGTGCTCGCCGCCGCGGACGCGTCGCTGACGGTCGGCGACACCCCCGTCGATGTGTGCTTCCCCGCCCCGGGGCGCAGTCACGGCGGGTTCCGCTCGGTGCCGGCGGGCGCGTCGGGTGTCGCCCGGTTGCGCAGCGGGGGATGGGATGCCGTCCTGGAGTGGGATCCCGTGATGTTCCCGCAGCTGCACGTGTGGCAGGAGCACCGGGCCACCGCCGGATTCCCGTGGTGGGGCCGCACGAGCACGATCGCCCTGGAACCTGCCTCGCGCCCCTACGACCTCACCGACGAGACGCTGGGCCCCATCGTCGTCCCCGCACTCGGGGTCGTGACGGCCGAGTTCTCCCTGACCCTCGCGCGGACCGGGTCCTGACCCGCTGCACGCCCGGCCGCCGGCATCCCCTCACAGACTTCGCAGAACGCGACGGAATTCGCACCCGATCACAAGATGTCTGCGACATACGCGCGATTCTGCGAAGCCTGTGAGCCCGCCGCGCGGCGGCCGTCCCTAGAACAGCCCCTCGTGCCCCAGCTCGACGAGGTGGCGCCGGGAGATCGCGAGCGACTCCCACACCGTGCGTCCGTAGAGCTCGTCCTGCTCGACGAGCAGGTACTCGGCGCCGGCCGCGAGGCTGTGGGCGATGATCCCGGGCCAGTCGAGGTTGCCCTCGCCGACCTCGGCGAACTGCACGAGCCCCTTCCAGCCTTCCTGGAACGCGGCATGGTCGCCGCGCTCGAGGGCGTCGATCGTCTCGGCCGCCGGCCAGCCGATCCGATAGTCCTTGAGGTGCACGAGCTTGACTCGTCCGGCGTACTGGTCGATGACGCGCACCGGGTCGAGGCCGCCGCGCTGGATCCAGTGCACATCGAGCTCGATCCCGACGTGGGGCGAGGCATCCGCGATGATGTCGAGCAGGTAGCGGCCGTCGTGCTTCGCGAACTCGATGTGGTGGTTGTGGTAGTACAGCGCGATGCCCTCGTCGGCCAGGCGCACGGCCGCCGCGTCGGCGATGCGGCAGAACTCGAGCACGCTGTCGAGCGAGCGCAGCATCGGGATCGGCAGCATGCCGATGCGCACCATGTCGGCGCCGAGCGCCTTCGTGTCGGAGACCACCTTGTCGAACTCGGTCTCCAGCGACGGATTGGCCGCTCCGGCTGCGCCGACGCCCGCGGACGTCGAGCAGACCTCGAAGCCGAAGTCCTCCTGCGCCCGCCGCACCTCCGCGAGTACCTCGGGGGTCAGTCGCGTCGCCGACAGCTCCGCGACGCGGTAGCCGACCTCGACCGTGCGGCGGATCGCCTCGTAGGCGCCGAGCTGCTCGATGGCGCTTCGCAGCATCATCGCCTGCACACCGATGCGTGCCATGAGGGGTCTCCTTACCAGTCGTGGACGGTGCCGTCGGCGAGGCGGTTGTACGGCAGGTACGCCTGCTCGTACGGGTACCGGCCCGCCTCATCGAGGTCGAGTTCGACGCCCAGGCCAGGCTTGTCGCCCGGGTGCAGCAGGCCGTCCTGCCACGTGAAGGACTGCTGGAACACCTGGTCGGTGCGGGCGCCGTGCTTCATGTACTCCTGGATGCCGAAGTTGTGGATCGCCAGGCCCAGGTGCAACGCGGCGGCCATGCCCACCGGCGAGATGTCGGTCGGCCCGTGCATGCCCGACTTGATCTGATACAGCGCGGCGTAGTCGAGCGTCTTCTTGAGCGCGGTGATGCCGCCCATGTGGGTCACCGCTCCGCGCACGTAGTCGATGAGCTGATCGCGGATGATGTCTTTGAAGTCCCACACGGTGTTGAAGATCTCGCCGATCGCGAGGGGCGTGGTGGTGTGCTGGCGCACCAGCCGCAGCGCCTCCTGGTTCTCGGCCGGCGTGCAGTCCTCGAGCCAGAACAGGTCGTACGGCTCCAGGTCCTTGCCCAGGCGCGCGGCCTGGATCGGCGTCATGCGGTGGTGCCCGTCGTGCAGCAGCGGGATCTCGGGCCCGAACTCGTTGCGCACCGCCTCGAACACCGTCGGCAGGTGGCGCAGGTACGGACGAGTGTCCCAGTCCTCCTCGACGGGCTTCGCACCCCGGCGCGCGGGCTCGTGGTCGTAGCGCGCGTCGCCGCCGCCGGTGAACGACGCCTGCGCGGCGATGCCGTAGATGGCCTTGAGCCCCGGCACCGCCGTCTGGATGCGGATGGCCATGTAGCCCTGCTCGAGGTGGTCGCGGACGGAGTCGAACAGCGACGGCAGGTCGGTGCCCGACGCGTGACCGTACGCGAGCAGCCCGGTGCGCGACGCGCCGCCCAGCAACTGGTACACCGGCATGCCGGCGGCCTTGCCCTTGATGTCCCACAGCGCCATGTCGACGGCGGCGATGGCGGCCATCGTCACGGGGCCGCGCCGCCAGTACGCCGACCGGTACAGGAACTGCCACGTGTCTTCGATGCGGTGCGCGTCGCGGCCGAGCAGTAGCGGCACCATATGCTCGGTGAGGTACGCCACGACGGCGAGCTCGCGCCCGTTGAGCGTCGCGTCGCCGAGGCCGGTGAGCCCGTCGTCGGTGGTGAGCTTGAGGGTGACGAAGTTGCGGTCGGGGCTGGTGACGATCACCTCGGCCTTGTCGATGATCACGATGCGGTCCCTTCGAGTGTGCGGATCAATTGAGCGAGGGATGCCGTCACGCCAGCGCCCTCGGGCGAGCCGGCGAGATCGGGGGCCAGGGTCTGCACGACGACCGCGGCGGCATCATGTGCACAGAATCGGAGGCTTTCGCCGACACGCGGGGGGCGGCATCCCTCCATCGGCGTGTCGCCCAGAACCTCCGACGCTGTGCTCGGCTGGTCAGGCCCGGGACGGCCGAGGTCCGGACCTTCGAGCACGCCGGCGCGGACGGCGGCGCCCCATGCGGCGAGCGCGGTGAGCTCGCCGTCGCCGGCCGCGAGGCCGAGCCGGAGTCGCTCGGCGATCACCGGGACCACCCGTTCGCGCAGCTTGATCTCACTGTCGCGGGCGATCTGGCGCAGCTCGTGACGGATGCGGGGGTTCTCGAAGCGCACGGCGATCGCGGCGCGCACCTGGGCGATCTCGTCGGGCGGGAAGGGCAGCACGTCGGCGGCGTCGGTCCACAACGCGTCGAGGGCCGCACGGCACACCGGGTCGCCCATCGCCTCGGCGACGGTCTCGTGCCCGCGCAGCAGGCCGAGCGACGCGAGGAGGGTGTGCCCGGCGTTGAGCAGCCACAGCTTGCGCAGCTCGTACGGCACGATGTCGTCGACGAACTCGGCGCCCGCGGCCTCCCAGGCGGGGCGCCCGGCGGGGAAGCGGCCCGCGAGGACCCACGACCCGTACTCCTCGGCGACGAGCGCGGTCGGGTCGTCGCGCAGCGCCGCCGGCAGCATCGCGGGATCCCGCGCAGGGGTGATGCGGTCGACCGCGGTCGACACGAACGACGCGTTGCCCTCGATCCACGATGCGAGCGCCGGGTCGACACCGCGGGCGAGGCCGAGCACGGCCTGCGCCAGGACACCCCCGTTGTCGCGCAGGTTGTCGCAGCTCACGATCGCGACCGGTCCGCCGCCGGCGTCCCGCCGCGCGCGCAGCCCGTCGACGAGGCGGCCGGGGACGGTGGCCGGCAGCACGCCCGCGTGCAGGGCGGCACGGTCGTCGGCGGCATCCCTCTCACCCGAGTGATACCCGGCCTCGGTGATCGTGACGGTGATGACGGGAACGGATGCCGCCACCTCGCGCCACCGCGTCGCGTCGGCGCCGTCGCGGGCCTCGGCGATCGACTCGATCCACTCGACGCGCTCGCTGTCGCGGCCGAGCAGCACCAGCGGATAGCGACAGTCGTGCGCGGCGAGCGCCTCGGCGGCACGCGGCGTACGCACCGTGAACGCCGCGATGCCCCACTGCTCGCCCTCGTCGACAGCGGCGGCCCGGTTGGCGAGCTCCGTGTACCAGGCCTGATGCGAGCGGAAGAACGCGCCGAGTCCGACGTGCGCGATCCGCACCGGCGCGATGCTCATGCGAATTGCGGCGAGGGAACGACGAGCTCGACGTCGTCGTAGGCGCCGGCCAGAACGTCGTCGATCGTGACCTTGCCGCCGGTCGTCGCGGACGCGTACACCGCGCGCACCGTCGCGAGCGTGAGGAGCGCCTCGTCGACCGTCACGATCGGGTCGCGGCCCTCGGCGACGGCGTCGAGCAGGTCGCGGTACTGGCGCTCGTGGCCGGTCGCTGATTGCGTGGCGTCGGCGGGGACCTCGCCGTTCGCCGGCTCGAGGCCGTACCGGTCGCGCTGGTTGCCGCCGCCCTGCAGCCCCATGTCGTTCGCGGCCGCCTCTTCGGCAATGTGGATGTACTGCAGCTCGTCGGAGTCGATGACAGCCGAGCCCGCCGACCCCTGCACCTGCAGGCGCACCGCGAGACCTGGGTACCCGGCCGTCGTGGCGTGCAGCACCGCGAGCGCGCCGGAGTCGAACGTGATGGTGGCCACCACGGTGTCTTCGACCTCGACGCCCTCATGGGCCAGCAGCGCGAACTCGGCGCTGACCGACACCGGCCGGCCGAGGAACCACAGCAGCAGGTCGAGCGTGTGCACACCCTGGTTCATGAGGGCGCCGCCGCCGTCGAGCGCCCACGTGCCGCGCCAGTCGCCCGAGTCGTAGTACCCCTGCGAGCGCCACCACGGCACCGTCGCGACGGCCGAGGTCAGCCGTCCGAACCCGCCGGCCTCGATCGCGGCGTGCACGATCCGGCTCGCGGGGTCGAACCTGTGCTGGCTGATGATCGTGCACGCCTGCCCGGCGTGCGCGCGGGCGGCCTCGGCGAGCCGGCGCGCCCGCACCAGGTCGACGTCGAGCGGCTTCTCGATGATCACGTGCGCGCCGGCCTCGAGCGCGGCGATGCCCTGATCGACGTGCAGGCCGCTCGGGGTGCCGATGACGACGAGCCGGACGACCAGGGATGCCGCCACCAGGTCTTCGATCGCCGCGAAGACCTGCGGCCGCACCCCGGTGAGACCTTCGACATCGTCGGCGAGCGCGTCGGCGCGCTCGCGCACCGGGTCGATGAGGGCGACGAGCGTCAGCTCCGGGAAGGCGAGCACCGACTCCACGTGGGTGCGGCCGATGACGCCGCAGCCGACGATCGCGGTGGGAAGAGGGGCGGTGGCGGTGGTCATGCGAGGGTCACTCCTGCGTCGTCGGTGAGGGAACGGAAGGCCCGGGCGGCGCGTCCGAAGGCAGCGGCACCCGAGAAACCGCCGGTGGAGGTGACGTCGGCGAGGTGCGGCTCCAGCGACGCGAAGCCCGAGAAGCCGGCATCCCGCAGGTTCGCGATCGTCTCGCGCAGCTCGCCGTCACCCTCGCCTGCGGGGACCACTTCGCCGTCGGCGAGACGTGCGTCTTTGACCTGCAGGTACTCGATGTACGGCGCGAGCTGCGCCCAGCCGTCGGTGACCGGGCGCACGCCGACCTGCACGTAGTTGGCGTTGTCCCACGCCAGGCGCAGCGCAGGCGAGTCCACCGTCTGCACGATGTCGAGCACGCGCTCGGGCACGTCGCCGTAGATGTGCTTCTCGTTCTCGTGCACCAGGGTCACCCCTGCACGCTCGGCGCGCTCGGCCCACGAGCCGAGTCGGCTCATGATCTCGTCGCGGCCGCGGGCGGCGGCATCCGGTTCGTGGCACCAGAACGAGAACAGCCGGATGTACCGCGAACCGAGCACGTCGGCCGCGCGCAGCGCACGATCCAGGCGGCCGAGCTCGAATTCGACGGGCTCGCTGAGCTCGCTCTTGCCGATGGGCGAGGCGATGGCCGAGACGCCCATGCCGGCGTCGCGGACCGTCGTCGCAAGAGCGTCGAGGCCCTCGTCGTCGAGGTCGACGATGTTGGTGCCCCAGGCCGAGCGCACCTCGATGTGCCGGGCGCCGAGCGCCGACAGCACCGCGCATTGGACGCGCGGGTCGGGGTCGATCTCGTCGCCGAAGCCGGACAGCTGCCAGGTCGTGCTCGTGTCGTTCGTCATCGCATTCTCGTTCGGGGGAAGCGTGTGCGGGCATCAGGCTAGTCGCGCCGGCGTCGCCCATGCAATCGTTTGCCAAGAGTTGCCATGGTGGCTAGGCTCGCAGCTGCCGCCGGCATCCACTTCTGAGATCAGGTGTTCCGGCGGAGACAGGACGATCTCTGCTGAAGCGTCCTGTTCTCGCCAGAACACCTGTGCTGGCGAGGTGGCGAACGGACGCGGTGGGAGGGGTGACGCGATGGCCGAAGACGCGGATGCCGCCAGCCGGCGCCCCGCGACCATCGGCGACGTCGCCCGCCTGGCGGGCGTCGCGACCTCGACCGTCTCGCGCGCACTCACGGTGCCGGGTCGGGTGAGCGAGGCGACCCGGCAGCGCGTCGTGGCCGCAGCCGCGGAGCTGTCGTACGTGCCGAGCTCCCACGCGCGTTCGCTCGTCTCGGGCACCACGCGCACCGTCGCGCTGCTCGTACCCGACATCGCCAACCCCTTCTACTTCGGCCTCATCCGCGGGGCGCAGCGGCAGCTGCGGGCCGCGGGCTACGCGCAGCTGCTCGTCGACACCGAGGAGTCGGCCGAGATCGAGGCCGGCACCATCGACCTCATGCGCAAGTCCGCCGACGGTGTGATCCTCGCCGCATCGCGCCTGGACGAGCGGCAGCTCGCCGCCCTCGCGCAGCGGCAGCCGATCGTGACCGTCAACCGCGACGTGCCCGGAGTGCCGAGCGTCATCCTCGACACTCCCGACGGCGCACGACAGGCGCTGCTGCACCTGCGCTCGCTCGGCCACCGTCGCATCGTCTACGTGGCCGGGCCTGCCGACTCATGGTCGAATGCGCGGCGCTGGCAGGCGCTGCAGGCGGCCGCTGCCGAACTCGACGTGGAGCTTCAGCTCAGTGGACCGTGGATGCCGCACGCCGACGCCGGCGCGACGGCCGCCGACGCGGTCGTCGGGACGGCCACGGCGTGCATCGTGTTCAACGACCTGCTCGCCTTCGGCATGCTGCGCCGCCTGCGCGAGCGGGGCGTGCGCGTGCCCGAGGACCTGTCGATCGTCGGCTGCGACGACGTGTTCGGCGCCGACTTCTGCGAGCCGCCGCTGACGACGGTGGCGGCGCCCATCGAGGAGGCCGGCCGAGTGGCCGTCACCATGCTGCTCGACACGATCGCCGGCACCGGGTCGGGTCGCACGCGCGCGATCCTGCCCACCTACCTCCGTGCCCGCCGCAGCAGCGGACCCGCGCCCGCCTGAACCGCCCGAATCCGAACGGAGCCCCGTGCGCCTCTCCGCCTCCCCCGACCGCCTGTTCCCCGCCGACGCCGGCGTGCGACGCCTCGCGGCGGAGCTGCACGCCGCGGTCACCGACGCGCCGATCGTGTCGCCGCACGGCCACGTCGATGCACGGCTGCTGCTCGACGACCAGCCGTTCGCCGACCCCGCAGACCTCCTGGTCACGCCCGACCACTACGTGCTGCGCCTGCTGCACGCGCACGGCGTTCCGCTGGACGCGCTGGGTCGCGGCACGGCGGACGCCCCCGCCGGCATTTCCGCGCCCCGCGAGGTGTGGCGCGCATTCGCGTCGCACTGGCACGTGTTCGCCGGCACCCCTGTGCGGGTGTGGCTCGAAGACACGCTGCAGAACGTGATCGGGCTCGACCGGCATCCCTCCGCGGCGAACGCCGACGAGCAGTTCGACGCGATCACGGCATGGATCGCCGACCCGGCATCGCGGCCGCGGCGGCTGTACGAGCGGTTCCGCATCGACGTGCTGGCCACGACCGACGACCCCGCCGACGACCTGGCCGCCCATCGCGCGCTGGCCGCCGACGCGTCGTGGGGCGGGCGCGTGATCCCGACCTTCCGCCCCGATCGCTACCTCGACCCGTCCGCGCCGGGCTGGCGTGCGGCGCTGGACGACCTCACGGCGGCCAGCGGCGTGGACTGCGGCACGCACGCGGGTCTCGTCGCGGCGCTCGAGGACCGGCGTGCGTACTTCCGCGCCGCCGGCGCGACGTCGACCGACACCGGCGTCGCGGAGGCCTGGGCGGTGCGCGGCGAGCCCGCCGAGCTCGAGCGCATCCACGCCGCCGCACGGGCGGGAGACGTGCCGGCATCCGATGCCGCCGCATACCGCGCGCACATGCTGTGGGAGCTCGCCCGCATGTCGAGCGAGGACGGCCTCGTGATGCAGCTGCACCCGGGCGTGCTGCGCAACCACCACACGCCGACGCTGCAGCGCTTCGGCCCCGACACCGGCCACGACCTGCCGCTGCCCACCTCGTACTCGGTGCCGCTGCGCGACGTGCTGCGCGACTTCGGCACGCACCCCGGGTTCCGCCTGGTGCTGTTCACCGTCGACGAGACGTCGTTCAGCCGCGAGATCGCGCCGCTCGCGGGCTTCTACCCCTCGGTGTTCGCAGGGGCGCCGTGGTGGTTCCTCGACTCGCCCGACGGCATCCGCCGCTACCGCGAGTCGGTCACCGACTCCGCGGGCTTCTACAAGACGAGCGGCTTCATCGACGACACCCGGGCGTTCCTGTCGATCCCGGCCCGCCACGACGTCGCGCGGAGGATGGATGCCGGCTGGCTCGCCACCCTCGTCGCCACCGGCCGCCTGCCTGAAGAGGAGGCGCGCACGATCGCCGCCGACCTGGTCGGCCCGCTCCCCCGCCACGTCTTCCGGCTGGACGCCTGACCGCGGGCTTCTGCTCGTCGAGACCGGGGATCCTCGTCGATACCGAGGACGACGCCCTGGGTCTCGACGCAAATCCCCGGTCTCGGCGACAACGGGCCGGGGCGGCGCCGCGGTGCCGCCCCGGCCGCCAGGTCAGCGCGTCACGTACGACAGGGCGTCGACGCGGAACACGTCGCCCGACGCCTTCACGAGCCGCAGCGTGTGCTGTCCCTTCTTGAGGCCGCTCTTCTCGAACAGCTTCTGCTGCGTGAGCCGGGCGTCGCCGTGCAGGTCGACGGTGTCGACCAGCTTGCCGTCGAGGTAGACCTCGACCTCGCCCTGGTCGGGGCCGATCGGGCCGTTCACCGTCACCGCACTGCCCGCGAACGTCAGCGACACGGCGGCGCCGTCGTCGTTCGTCCAGTGCACGTCGTCGCGCGCGTCGCCGCGGAAGCGGAACTCCAGCGCCGAGTCGCCGTCGGCGAGTGCCCCGAGGAACGCGGAGCCCAAGACGACGGCATCCCCGTCCACCGTGTAGTCCGTGCCTTCGGCGAGCGCGGCGCCGTCACGGTAGACGCCGAGCAGCTCGCCCGGGTCGCGCAGCACGTGCACCGTCGCGTCTTCGGGCGCCGCCCGGTCGAACGCGACGTGGTCGACGTCGAGCAGGCTCTCTTGCACGATGTCGAGGCGGTCCAGCAGCATGAACTGACCCGACTTCTTGACGACGCGGATCGTGTGGCTGCCGTTGGGCAGGTCGCGCGTGCTGAAGACGACCTGCTGCGCACCACGGCCCTCGGCCTGGTGCGCGCTCACCGTGTCGGCCAGCACACCGTCGACGTAGACCTCCGCGTCGCCCTGCGACTCGTGGGTCTCGGTGACCCAGTCGACGCCGGTGCCGACGAACGAGTACTGGAACGAACTGCCGTCGGCTTCGGCGTAGTGGACGTCGTCCTGGTAGTCGCCCAGCCCGCGTCCGCCGCTCTGGCCCCAGTTGCCGTCGTACGCGATGCCCGGATCGGTGTCGTTCACCGCGATCACCCGCGACGCTCCCGCAGCGGGTGCGGTGCCGCCCTGCGACGAGTCGAACACCGACACCGTGAGCGACTGCGCCGCGGCGACCTGCTCCTGGCCGCCGTTGCGCGACCACGCGCCTTCGTACGCCAGCTGCGCGTCGTCGTCGTTGAGCGCGACCGTCGCGCCCTTGACCGGGGTGAAGGTGAACAGTCGCGTGCCGTGCACCGGCACGTCTGTGGCCGTGAACGAGCCCTCCGCCTTGCCGAGGTTCTTCTTCGCCCACAGGTCGCGCACCTTCGCCGAGCCCGACAGGCCCACGTCGGCCAGCGACACGGTCATGTCGGCATCCGTCTGTCCCAGGTTGAACACCGCGACCGTCACCGACCCGTCCGGGTTCACCGCGTACCAGGTCTGCCGAGGGGATGCCGTCGAGACGGGGTGCGCCGGGCGTCCGGCCTGGTTCACCGCGATGACCTCGGGGTTGGTGAGCAGCTGGATGCCGTAGTCGTCGAGCTGTGTCAGGTCGTTGCCGACGTACATCGGCGCTGCCGACACGGCCCACAGCGTCGCCGCCGTGCGCCGCTCGTCTTTGGTCAGGCCGTCCATCTTGCCGTTGCCGACATTGAGCGAGTCGAAATCGTTCCACCCGCGGTCGGGTCCGGCGTAGCGCCACCAGTCCGCCGCACGCGGGAACAGGCGGGCGATGTTCGCCCAGTTCGTGAGCGCCGTCTTCTCGCAGTAGCACTCGACGTCCCACTCGACCCGCCACCCGTTGGCGTACTGCGCCCAGTAGTCGGCGTAGCGGATGTCGAGTGCCCACGACAGCTCGAACCAGATGCCGTTGCGCTCCAGCGCCTGCGACCAGGCCTTGACGTCGTCGCGGGCGTCGAGCGACAGGTCGCCGATGCCCGAGCCGGGCGTGACGCTGTCGAACTTCAGAAAGTCGATGCCCCACGCGCCGAACATGTCGGCGATCGAGTCCACGTACTTCTGCGCGCACGGGTTCGAGAAGTCGATCCGGTATCCGATGCCCCAGTAGTCGGCCTGCTGCACCGGCTGTTTGACGATGTCGCCGGTCGTGCACTCGGGTGCGCCGTAGATCGGCAGGTCGTCCTCGTACACCTGCGGCGAGATGCCCGGGATCGCGTACAGCCCGACCTTCTGCCCGTTGCCGTGGATGTGGTCGATCACCGCCTGCAGCCCGTTCGGGTACAGCTTCGCGCTCGGCGTGGGCCGGCCGTACTCGTCGACCCCGTCGTTCCACGCGGCGTCGATGTTGATGTACTCGTACCCGGCGGACTGCAGCTTCTGATGCATCGCATCGGACTGCGCGATGATCTGGTCGGCCGTGATCCACGTCGAGCCGTTGCCCGCGTAGACCTGCATGCTGTAACTGCTCCACCCCATGTAAGGCCGCGCGCCGGGCGCGTCGTCGGTCGTCGCCGCGGGGGCGACAGCCGGAACGGGAGGGGATGCCTCGGCCCGGGGCGCGGCGTTGGCCGCGGCGCCTCCGATTCCGAGGGTCGTGCCGACGGCAGCGACAGCCAGCGTCGCGAGCCACCGGCGCCCGAGGGCATGGCGGTTCCTGGTGTTCATGGTTTCCTCTCTGCGGTGGGTTCGACGGTGAACCCCGCGCCGGCCCGTCCGGATGGACCTTCGGGGCACGCGGTTCCCAGAAGATGTCGGACGTCGTCAGTCGGTCATGCGACCTTCACGACGTCGAAGAGCAGCGCCTGCTGCGGGTTGAGGGTGGGAAGCGGCACGCCGGCGACGGCGAGCACGGCGCCCGGGAGCTCGATTCCGCCGTTCACGGCGTGGCGCATCCACTCCGGATCGGCCACCTCGTGCCGGCTGGTGGAGCCGAGCTCGGGGCGCACGCGCACGTGGTAGCGCGCACCCGCGTCGAGCCCGGGAAAGCGCACGCGACCGCTCTGCCCGTCGGTCGAGGTCCCCAGCCGCGCCCACGTGAACAGCGCCCGCTGCCCGTCGGGCGCCACGATCCCGGTGAGCATCGCGGCGTCGTCGGCGAGGTCGGCGTTGACGACATCGCCGGTGCCGATCAGCTCGCGCAGCTCGCGATACAGCCCCGCCCACGCGGCGATCGTCTGCAGATCCTCGGGCGCGGCGACCGTGAGGTCGGTCTCGATCCCGGCGTGCGCAGTGAGGGCGACGGCGAGCCGGAACGACAGATCGGTCTCGCGCGACGTGGTGTGCGAGCGACGTGCGCCCAGGTGCGAGCCGATGAGCTCCGGCGGCACCAGCATCCGGGTCCATCGTTCGATGCGCGCGCGCTCGACGGGGTCGTTGCAGTCCGATGCCCACACCCGGTCGGTGCGCTCCAGGATGCCGAGGTCGACGCGGCCGCCGCCGCCCGAGCACGTCTCGATCTCCAGGCGCGGGTGGCGCGTGCGCAGCTCGTCGAGCAGCCGGTACAGCGCGAGGGTCTGATCGTGCACGAGCGGGCGGTCGCCCTCGGCGCGGCGGGCGACGGGCTCGACGAGGTCGCGGTTGTGATCCCACTTGAGGTAGTCGATGTCGTACTCGGCGACGAGCGCGCTGATGCGCTCGAGCACGAGGGCGTAGGCCTCGGGGTTGGCGATGTCGAGCACGTGCTGGCTGCGCGCCGTGGGCCCCACGCCCTCGCGGGGCGCGAGCACCCAGTCGGGGTGCGCGCGGGCGAGGTCGGAGTCGGGGCTGATCATCTCGGGCTCGAACCACAGGCCGAACTGCATCCCGCGTGCGCGGACGGCGTCGACGAACGGGCCGAGCCCATCGGGCCAGACCTGTGCGTCGACGAGCCAGTCGCCGAGTCCGGCGTTGGCGTCGCGACGCCCCTGGAACCAGCCGTCGTCGAGCACGATGCGCTCGACGCCCACCTCGGCAGCACGGTCGGCGATCTCGACGAGGCGGTCGAGGTCGTGGTCGAAGTACACGGCCTCCCACGTGTTGAGCACGAGCGGGCGCGGCGCGACCGGGTGGGCGCGGCGCGCGCGCAGCCGGCGGTGGAACCGGGCCGACAGGCCGTCGAGCCCCCGGTCGGACCACGTGAACAGCACGGTCGGCGCGTCGTAGCGCTCGCCGGGCTGCAGCACCACCTCGCCCGAGCGCAGCAGCTCGCCCGCTCCGATGACCCGCGACAGCGCGCCGGCTCCCTCGGGGAGACGCTCGGCGAGGTACTCGCCGTCGCCGCTCCAGGCCAGGTGCACCCCCCACAGCTCGCCGTGACCGAAGCCGAAGGCGGGCGTCCCCGCGACGAGCAGGAACGGCGTGTCGTGGCCGGGCTTGCCGCGGCGGGCGCGCCGCGCGTGCGTGCCGAAGGCGAACGGCAGGCGCTGCGGCGACCGCTCGCGGCACCACTTGCCGGTGAAGTCGAGCAGTTCGCCTGCCCGGTCCGGCAGTGGCACCAGCGCCCGCAGCCCGTCGACGAGATACGGGGATGCCGCGTCGACGGGATTCTCGACCGAGAGGTCGACCGACAGCACGCCGGCGGGGTCCATGCCGTACTCGAGGCGGGCGCGGGTGCCGGCGACGGCGTCGTCGAAGCGGAGCACGATGCGGCCGCCGCCGCCCTCGGTGTGGGCGACGTCCGCGCCGGCGAGTCGTGGCCGCGGGGTGGTGGCTGTGCCGCCACGGTGCCCGGCCTGCGCAGGGGTCCCCGCCCAGCCGTCCTGCTCGGTGGGCCACACCGAGAACACGCGGGGCACGTCCGGCGCGTTGTTGAGCACCGCCGGCACCGCCGTGTCGCGCAGCGCATCGGCGACACGCGCGCTGACTTCGCCCAGGTCTGCGCCCCAATGCAGCACGCGCGGGTGTGCTCCCGCCAGATCGACGACCAGCGCGACGCCCGCGGCCCGCAAGGTATGGACGGCATCCTCACCGTTGACCATTCGAACTCCTCCATCGAGTTTCTTGACATCGGTAATTAATCATGTTTACGCTGACGTCGCAAGCAAAGATCCGAGGTCTGCGGGCGAAGAAGCCCGATACCCGCGATCTCCGGGGCCGAGACCTTGAGGACCGAGATGAGCGACACCCTGCGACTGTCGTGGACCACCCCCGCCGATCGGTGGGAGGCGGCCGCACCCTTGGGTAACGGACGCATCGGCGCCATGGCCTTCGGCGGCGCGAGCGGCAGATACGCGCTCAATGACGCCACCGTCTGGTCGGGCACGCCCGATCAGCCCGCCGCGGCGCTGCGCGACGTCCTCGCCGGCGGCGCCGGACCCGAGCGGCTCGCCGAGGTGCGCGCAGCGCTCGACGCCGACGACGTCCGCACGGCAGAAGACCTGCTGATGTCGTTCGAGGGCCCCTACTCGCAGGAGTACCTGCCGCTGGCGGACCTCGCGGTGACGATCGAGGGCGCCGAGGCCGCCGCCCCCGCGCGCGTCCTCGACCTCGACCAGGCGGTGCTGACCGAGACCCTGCGGGTCCCCGGCGGCACCGTGGTCCGCCGGTCATGGGTGTCGGCGCCCGCGCAGGCGCTCATCGTCGAACTCACCGGCGACGTCGCGTTCGCGGCATCCCTCTCGCTCGCCTCGCCGCTTCGCGGCACGCCGAACGGACTAGGTCTCGACCTCGAGATCCCCGTCGACGGCGCACCGCTGCACGAGACCTCCGTCGAACCGCCGCTGCGGTACGCCGAGGCCGGTGCCGACTTCGACGCCTTCGCAGCCGTCGCGGTCGCACTGGACACCGACGGTTCCGTGGATGCCGCGCCCGCACGCGCGACCGTCCGCGGGGCGCGCCGGCTGCTGATCGCCCTCTCCACTTCGTCCCGCGCCGAGTTTTGGTGGGCCGACGCGGACGGGGAGTGGCGGACCGCCTCCCGCGAGGCGATCCGGGATCGCGCCAGGCAGCGCGTGGATGCCGCGGCTCGCCGCGCTCCGTCCGCGCTGCTCGCCGAGCACGTCGCCGATCGTCGGCGCCATGCTCGGGCGCGGTTCGCGATCGGCGGCCGCCGGGAGGGCGAGTGGGACGTCGACCGCGACATCCTGCACGGCGACGATGCGCAGCTGCGCGCGACGGTCATCGCCGAGTACGGCGCGTACCTGCTCGCGTCGTCGTCACGGGCGGGCGGTCCGCCGGCGAACCTGCAGGGCATCTGGAACGACCAGCTGCGCCCGGCGTGGTCGTCCAACTACACGATCAACATCAACACTCAGATGAACTACTGGGCCGCGCCCGCGTTGGGCCTGGACGACGCGTTCGAGCCGCTGCTCGCCCTCGTCGAGCACCTTGCGCGCACGGGCGGACACGTCGCCCGCGAGCTGTACGGCACGCGCGGCTGGGTGGCGCACCACAACTCCGACCTCTGGGGATGGAGCCTTCCGGTCGGCGGCGGGCACGGCGCTCCGAGCTGGGCGATCTGGATGATGGGCGGCGTGTGGCTGACCCACAACCTGTGGGACGCGTACGAGTTCGGCGGCGACGTCGACCTGCTCCGCTCCCGCATCTGGCCCGTCATGCGCGGCGCCGTCGAGTTCTGCCTCGACTGGCTCGTCCCCGGACCCGACGGGATGCTGCGCACGTCGCCCTCGACGGCGCCCGAGAACTCCTTCGTCGGACCCGACGGCGGCACGACGGCCATCGGCCTCACCGCGGCATCCGATGTGCTCCTCATCCAGGGACTCCTCGAACGCGCACTGGCGGCCATCGCCGCGCTCGGTGTGGACGACCCGCTGGCGGCAGAGATCGACCAGGCGCTGGCGGCGCTCGCGCCGGTGGGCATCCGCTCGGACGGCCGGCTCAGCGAATGGTCGGCGGACGTCGTCGAGGTCGAACCGCTGCACCGCCACCTGTCGCCGCTGGTCGGCATGTATCCCCTCGACACCCTGACGCCCGACCGCGATCCCGGACTGTTCGACGCGGGCGTGCGTCTGCTCGACGCGCGCGGACCCGGGGCGATGGGCTGGTCGTGGGCATGGAAGATCGCGCTGCGCGCCCGCATCGGCGACGGCGATGCCGCCGCGGCACTCCTCGACGAGGCACTCGCCCCGTTCGAGGGCGACGCAACGCGGCACGGCCCCGTCGACGGCTCGGAATGGGGCGGGCTGCTGCCCAACCTCTTCAGCACGCACCCGCCGTTCCAGATCGACGGCAACCTCGGATTCCCCGCGGGCATCGCCGAGATGCTCGTGCAGAGCCACGGCGGCGTCGTCCGGCTGCTGCCCGCGCTGCCGTCGACGTGGCACGACGGCGAAGCCCAGGGACTCGGCGCGCGTACGGGACTGGTCGTGGACCTCGCGTGGCGGGGCGGCGTGCTCGCGGCGGCGTCGCTGCGCAGCATCCGCGGCGACGATCGCGACGTGATCGTCGCGTACGGGGCACGACGCACCACGCTGCGCGTGCCCGCCGGCGCCTCGATCGAGGTGCCGCTGGAGGACCTCGTGGATGCCGCCGACCTGACGATCGGGGCACCCCGTGCGCGGTGAGCCCACCCTGGTCGATGAGCCCACCACCCAGACCGAACCGTCGGACTTCGACGCGTTCTGGGCCGAGACGCTCGCGGAGACCCGCCGGCACCCGCTGGAGGTCACGATCGAGCCGCGGCCGACGCGGCTCACGGCGATCGACGTGTTCGACGTGACCTTTCGCGGGTTCGGCGGCACGCCGATCCACGCGTGGCTCCGCATCCCGCACGGCGTGACCGCTCCCCTGCCGGGGCTCGTGCAGTTCTTCGGCTACGGCAACGGCCGCGGCCATGCGCTGCGCGACCTGCGGTGGGCTGCGGCCGGTTACGCCCACCTGGTGGTGGATGCCCGCGGCCAGGGCCACGGCGACACCGACGACGACCACCCCGACGGCGGCCCCTCGGCCGGAGGCTTCCTCACCCGCGGCATCCGCTCGCCGCACGAGTATTACTACCGCCGGGTGTACGCGGACGCGGTGCGGGCCGTCGAGGCGCTGCGCTCACTCGACCTGGTCGATCCCACCCGCGTGGGCACCGTGGGCGCGAGTCAGGGCGGCGGCATCGCGCTCGCGATCGCGGGGCTCGTGCCCGACCTCGCCGTCGCGATCGTGCAGGCGCCGTTCCTGTGCGAGCTCGACCGCGCCGCCGACCTCAGCGACGAGCATCCGTACGCCCTGCTCACGCAGTACTTCGCCGACCGGCGCCTCGACACCGCCGCCGCACTGGCGACGCTGCGCTACTTCGACGGTGTGAACCACGCCAAGCGCGCGACCGCGCCGGCGCTGCTGAGCACCGGGCTGCGCGACGGCATCGCTCCGCCGCGAACCGTCCTTCCCGCGTTCACCGCGTACGCCGGGCCGAAGCAGATCGTGCTGTGGCCGTACAACGGGCATGAGGCGGGCGGCGATCTCGACGAGGAGAACGCCCTCGAGTTCGCAGCCGCCCATCTCGCGGCGCCATGACGCCCGCCGCCCGCACAGATTCGCTACCGTAACCACAACGACCGAGGGAACCGATGGATCACGACACCACCGCGCGCACGACGCTCATCCGCACGGCGTCCGAAGCCGGGTCGAGGGTGTTCGCCACCATCCTGACCCGCAGCCCCATCAGTCGCATCGACATCGCCCGCCAGACCGGGCTGTCGCAGGCGGCGGTCACCAAGGCCGTCTCACCGCTGGTCGCGGCGGGGCTCGTGGACGCCCCGCCGGCCACGCAGCGCGACGGCAATCCGGGTCGCCCCGCCGCACCCGTGTCGATCGTTCCCGGCGCGATGGTGATGCTCGGTATCAAGGTCAACGTCGACGAGGTGATCGGCGTGGCCACCGACCTCGCCACGAACGTGCTCGTGAGCGAGAGCCGCGCACTCGCCGCCCACGACCCCGCCACGGCCGCCGACACCGTCGTCGAGGTCGTGGCCGCACTGGAGGCAGGCCTCGGCGACAAGACGGACGCCATCGCCGGCGTCGGGGTGTCGGTGTCGGGAGACGTCGACACGTCGTCGGGCGTCGTCCGCGAGTCGGCCATCATGGGCTGGTCCGAAGAGGCGTTCGGCGCCGCCCTGCAGGGGCGGCTCGGCCGCCCCGTCACGCTCGAGAACGACGTGCACGCACTCACCGTCGGCGAGCACTGGTTCGGCGTGGGCCTGGGCACCGAGTCGTTCGCGATCGTCACGATCGGCCGCGGCATCGGCAGCGGGCTGCACCTGAACGGGCAGGTCGTGACCGGGGCGTACGGGGTGTCGGGCGAGATCGGCCACCTGCCCCTCGCCGACCCGTCGCGCATCTGCTCGTGCGGTCGCCGCGGCTGCGTCGAGGCCGTCGCCTCCACCGCCGCCATCGCCGCGGCCGTGTCCGACGCGCTGGGTCGCGACGTCGGCATCGACGAGGCGGTGCGGCTCGCGCACGCGGGCGACCCCGCGGCCGAAGCGGCGTTCCGCGAAGCGGCGGGGCTCATCGGCACGGCGATCGCGACACTGGTGAACCTCGCCGGACCGGAGCTCGTCATCATCGGCGGCGAAGGAGTGTCGAACTTCGACCTCTTCGAAGAGACCCTGCGCGACGCGTTCGACGCGCATGCGTTCGGCGCCGCCGCCCAGTGCCGCATCGTGACACGGCCACACACCTTCGAGGACTGGGCTCGGGGCGCTGCCGCGGCCGCCATCCAGTCGCTCGTCCGCTGACGCCGGCCGCCGGCATCCACCTCACGCATAGGTGGCACCCCGCCGGCGCCCAGGGACGATTCCTACGCTCGACCCATGCCCGATTCCCCACGCCGGGCGAGGGGAATCCTCGCCGGTCTCGGCGGTCTGGTCGGCCTCAGCGCGCTTACCGGCGTGCTCGTCGCCGTCACCGTGACTCCCGCGGTCGCCCTCTCCAGCTCCGCCGCGAGCCAGGCGATCACGCTGTTCGACGACCTGCCGAGCACGCTCGAGATCGACCAGCTCATGCTGCCCAGCAACTTCTACGCCACCGACCCCGACACCGGGCAGCCGGTCCTGCTCGCGAAGTTCCTCGAGCAGGACCGCACGCCCGTCACCTACGACCAGGTCGCCTCGGTCATGTACGACGCGATCCTCTCGAGCGAAGACCCGCGCTACTACGACCACGGCGGCGTCGACGCTATCGGCACGACCCGCGCCGTGCTCTCGAACCTCGCCGGCGGCGGCGAGACGCAGGGCGGCTCGACGATCAGCCAGCAGTACGTCAAGAACGTGCTGGTGCAGCAGTGCGAGGCGACCGCGAAGACGTCCGACGAGAAGTACGCGTGCTGGTCGGACGCGACGACCTCCAGCGGCGCCGAAGGCGTCGAGCGCAAGCTGCAGGAGATGCGGTATGCGATCGCGCTGGAGCAGAAGTACTCGAAGGACGAGATCCTCCTCGGCTACCTCAACATCGCGAACTTCGGCGGCACCACCTACGGCATCGAGTCGGCGGCGCGGTATTACTTCGGCACGACGGCTGCGAACCTCACGCTCGGGCAGGCGGCGGCGCTCGCCGGCATGGTGCAGAACCCCAACAGCTATCGCATCGACCGCGCGGACGGCTCGATCACGACCTCCGACGGTACGAAGCTGAACAAGGCGCCCGACGGCTCGGTCGACGACGTGCAGGGCAACGAGCTCGCGGCGCTCGACTCGCTGCTGGCCGACGGCACCATCACGCAGGAGCAGTACGTCGCCGCGGCCGACGGCTACACCTCGACCAAGGGGCGCCAGCTGTACGTACTCAGCCGGATGCTCGACGACAAGAAGATCACGCACGACCAGTACGTGGCAGCCGCGATCGAGCCGATCGCCCCGACGATCACGCCGACCGCGACCGGGTGCGCCGCGGCCGGTGGAGCCGCCTACTTCTGCCAGTACGTGAAAGACACGATCCTGAACGACCCGGCGTTCGGCGATACGAAGGCCGACCGCCTGCAGACCCTCCAGCGGGGCGGCCTCAACGTCTACACGACGCTCGACTCGCGCCTGCAGTCCGCCGCCGAGCAGGCCATGACGACCTACGCGCCGGCTTCGGCCGAGATGCCGACGGCCAAGGGCGCGGCCACCGGCCGGTTCGGATCGACGACGGTCAGCATCGAGGCCGCGACCGGCCGCATCCTCTCGATCGCCCAGAACACGACCTTCACCGAGGATGCCGCCCTCGACGATGACCCCGCCTACTCGTCGCTCGTGTTCGCCGGCGACCTCGCGACCGGCGGGTCGACCGGCTTCAACGCAGGCTCGACGTTCAAGCTGTTCACCCTGCTGGACTGGCTCGAGAAGGGGCACTCCCTCAACGAGTCGCTCGACGGCCGCCTGCGCGTCTTCGACCACCTCACCACGTGCGACGGCGATTGGACGAACACCTCGAAGACCCTGGTCAACAACTTCGGCAAGGCGGCGGGCAGAGTCGGCACGCCGCTGCAGTTCACCGCCAGCTCGCTGAATACCGGCTACTTCGCGATGGCCGAGAAGCTCGACCTGTGCGACATCGAGAAGGTCGCGAGCCGCCTCGGCGTCACGCTGGGCGACGGCACGCCCATCACGATGAAGAACCTCAACTCGATCATCGGCACCGCCGCCGTCTCACCCATCGCCATGGCCGCCGCGTACGCGACCGTCGCGAACGGCGGGACCTACTGCGAGCCGACGGCGATCGACCGGGTGACGGATGCCGACGGCAACGAGGTCGCGGGGCTGGAGCACTCGTGCACCACTGCCCTGGAGCCCGAGATCGCCGCCACCGCCGCCTACGCGCTGCAGGGCGTGATGGCCTCGGGCGGAAGCGGCACGCAGGGCAACCCCTGGGACGGCACGCCCGTGCTCGGCAAGACCGGCACCCACGAGGCCTGGCAGACGTGGCTCATCGAGTCGAGCAGCAAGGTGACGTCCGCGACCTGGGCGGGCAACGCCGACGGCTTCGGCGACGTGTTCAACACGTGGCACGACGGCACGCGGCTGTCCGACATCCGCTACCGCATCGGCAAGGCCGTGCAATCGGCCGCGAACGACGCGTACGGCGGCGACGCCTTCCCGAGCCCCGCCGCCGACCTCGTCAAGACGGTGCAGGTCACGCTTCCCGACGTCACCGGCCTGAGCGTCGCCGACGCGCAGAGCCGGCTCGAAGCGGCGGGCTTCACCGTGAGCGTCGGCGACGCCGTCGACTCCGATGCCGCGGCCGGGCTCGTCGCCACGCAGGATCCCGGCGCGGGCCGAGTGACTGCCGGCACGACGGTCACGCTGCATCCCAGCACCGGCACGCCCGTCGCCACTCCGGGCGACGACAGCGACGACACCGGCGGCGGCAACGGCGGCAGCGGTGACGGCGGAGGAGCCGGCGGCACCGGGAACGGCACCGACCACGGCACAGGCGGCTGAACAGCGGATGAGTGGATGCCGCGGGGCGCGGCATCCACTCATCCGAGGTCGCGCGCCTACTTCAGCGCGTCGTACAGGTCCTGCTCCATCTGGAGGTACTGCGTGAGCCCCAGACCGTCGAGGTCGCTCAGATACGACTGCCAGGCGCCGTCGTCGTCGATGTCACGCTGACCGGTGACGAACTCGGCCTGCGCCTGGGTGACGTAGTTCGCGATGTTCGTCTGCAGGTCGGCGAGCTCGGCCGACGTCTCGTCGTCGGGCCACAGCTTCTCGGCCGGGAACAGGATGCTCTCGTCGGGCTGGTACGGCTCGTACAGCTGCGTCGCCTGCAGCAGGCGGCGCTCATATCCGTCCGTCGTGTAGATCTCCTCCGGGAACACCTGCGAGTTGCGGAACTCCAGCGAGTCCCAGTACTGGCCCATCGAGCGCCACGCCGCGTTCGACGTCTCGTCGTACGTCAGCGGGCGGAACGTCGGGTCGAGCTCCGGGTCGAGGGCGACATCGCCCGGCTCCGCCGGAACCCACGCCTCACCCTCGGGGCCCATCGCGGCGCGCTTCGTGCCGTCGTCCGTGACGATGTAGTCGATGAGCTTGATCGCCTTGACGCGCTCGTCCTCGGTCGACTTGTTGGTCAGCGCGAACATGCCGAGCGGGTTGACCGGCGACTTCCACGTGGCCAGCTGCGTGCCGTCGGGGCCGGCGACCGGGGCGATCGCGTCGTAGTGGGTGTCGCGACCGTCCGGCGAGTCGGCCGTGACGAACTCGTAAGGGTGCAGCACCGCGGCAGAGCCGAGGATCTCCGCGCCGGCGTTGTCGCCCAGCGCCTTGAGCGCGTCGCCGTTCTGCGTGAACGACGCCTTGTCGAGCAGACCTTCCGATGCCAGGGACTCGAGATACCTCAGGCCCTCCCGCCACGCGTCGGATGTCGCCGCGAGGGTGACCTTGCCGCCGTCCATCACCATCGGCGGCGGACTCGTCGGGCCTCCCACGGGGGCGTACGTGAACGCGTTCATGAAGAAGTTCATGATCGGCTCGGACGCCGAAGCGCTCAGCGGCACCTCGTCGGCCTGACCGTTGCCGTTCGGGTCATCGTCCTTGAACGCGCGCAGCACGTTGCGGAGCTCTTCGGTGGTCGTGGGCGCCTTCAGACCGAGCTTGTCGAGCCAGGTCGTGTTCATCCACAGCTTCGACGGGAAGCTGCAGTGGAAGCACTCGCTCCACTGCGTGATCGCGTAGATGTGACCGTCGGGAGCCGTGACCGACTGCTTCCAGTCCGGCTTCTCCTCGAAGCGCTCCTTGAGGTTCGGCGCGTACTCGTCGATGAGGTCGTCGAGCGGCACGAGCACGCCCTGCTGGCCGTACTTGAGGATCTCGCTGCGTGAGAACGCGTCGACCCACGGCACGAGGAAGTACGCGTCGGGGTAGTCGCCGCTCGCGAGCGAGACCTGACGCTTCTCGCCCGCCACGCTCCCGTCGTACGTGGTGGTCTGCCAGTCGAAGTCGATGTCGAACTTCTTCTCGACCTCCTGGGTGAACAGGTTGTCCTTGAGGGAGCCGTTGTCGCCCTGCGGACCGAACGCGACGAGCTTGCCGTTGTCGTCGTCGGCCGCAGGCGTGCACGCGGCCATCGCGACCGTCATCGCCAGGACGGCGCCGACGGCGGCGACGCCTCGGATCATGCTGTGTTTCATTGCCGGAATCTCCTTTGCCCGGGTCATTGCGGTGGTGGGTCTGTGGGAGGGGTCGAGTCGGTCAGCCCTTGACGGCGCCGACCATGATCCCCTTGTTGAAGTACTTCGCGACGAACGGATAGACGACGAGCATCGGCACGGTCGCGATGACGACGGTCGAGTACTTCAGCAGGTCGGCCAGTTCACGACGACGCAGCTGCTCGGTGACGTTTCCGCCGCCGGCGCCGGTGTCGTTCAGGATCAGCAGCCCGCGCAGCACGAGCTGCAGCGGCTGGAGGTCGGCGTTGCGCAGATACATCAGCGCGTCGAAGTACGAGTTCCACTGCATGATCGCGTACATGAGCGCGATGACCGCGATGAGCGGCTTCGCCAGCGGCAGCACGATGGTCCAGAGGATGCGCAACTCGCTCGCGCCGTCCAGCTGCGCGGCCTCGTACACCTCATCGGGGATCGACGAGCGGAAGAACACCATCGCGATGATCACCTGCCACACCCCGATCGCGTTCGGCAGCAGCATCGACCAGCGGGTGTCGAGCATTCCGAGGGACTGCACGACGAGGTACATCGGGATGACGCCGCCGCTGAAGAGCATCGTGAACACGACGCCGCCGGTGAGGACCTTGCGGCCGAACAGGTTCTGACGAGACAGCGGGTACGCGATCGCGACGGTGCCCGCCACGCTGATCAGCGTGCCGACCACGGTGTAGAACACCGAGTTGGCGAAGCCGCGCACGATCGCCGGATTTGCCAGTGCCTCTGCGTAGCCGCGGAAGGTGATGTCGACCGGCCAGAACAGCACCTGGCCCGACGACACCGCCCGCGGGCTCGATAGCGAGCTCGCGACGATGTTCAAGAGCGGCAGCAGCACCACCAGCAGGAAGATCCCGAGCAGCACGTACGCCACGATCACGAAGGCGCGATCGGCCTTGGTCTCTTTGACCTTGACGCCGAGGTACGGCGAGCGCCGACGATTGCGGTTGCGTCCGGGCACGACCACGGCGGCCGTCGCGGCCTCTTCGGCGAGGAACGCCTCGTTCTTGATGACAGTGCTCACCACAACCCATTTCCTGTGACGCGCTTGGACACCGAGTTCACGACGAGCAGCAGCACGAGGCT
>Ga0160453_100294_pt1 | contig 45588 bp, 40 predicted proteins | sample HID1971K_E6MG_FD_108228 | JGI IMG/M metagenome (GOLD analysis project Ga0160453, IMG submission 108228) | Enriched millipede-associated microbial communities from UW Madison campus, WI, USA - HID1971K_E6 MG | ecosystem: Host-associated > Arthropoda: Insects > Digestive system > Unclassified ...
AGGGCCACGAGCCGGGCTACTCCTCCCAGGCGATCGTCCCGACCGGCAGCAGCATCGCCTCGCTCGCGGACTTCAAGGGCAAGAAGGTCTGCTTCGTCGACCCGTCGTCGACCTCGGGCTACCTGTTCCCGTCTTACAACCTGCTCGAAGAAGGCATCGACCCCGAGAAGGACGTCACCGCGGTCTTCGCCGGCAAGCACGACGTGAGCGTGCAGAAGGTCGGCGAGGGCGTCGAGTGCGAGGCGGGCTTCGCCGAGGACAGCGAGGTCGAGAAGTCCGACAAGGTCACCGTCATCGAAGAGACGATGGTGCCCGGAGCGCCGCTGGTGTACTCGAACACGCTGCCCGACGACGTGAAGAAGCAGCTGGTGTCGATCCTCGGCGAGGTCACGATCGACGACATCATCGCGAGCGGCGTCGACAGTGCCGACACCGACGGCTTCCGCAGCGTCTTCTACGCCACCAAGCCGGTCGACGACGCGTACTACGACGTCATCCGCGACATCTGCAAGAAGACGAACGCGACGCAGTGCCAGGGCTGACGCCCGCACACTGACCGCTCCCGCACGAGGACCCGAGCAGCCATGAACACCACCGCACCCGAGACGGTCGTCCGCCTGGACGGTGTCACCAAGCGCTTCGGCGCCACCACCGCCCTCGACGATGTCACGCTCACCGTGGACCGCGGAGAGATCGTCGTGCTGCTCGGGCTCTCGGGCTCGGGCAAGTCCACCCTGCTGAGGCACCTCGACGGGCTGGAGACTCCGACCTCCGGCTCCGTCGAGGTGCTCGGCGAAGCCGTATCGCACCTGTCGGGCCGGCGATTGCGCGACCTGCGCAGCCGCGTCGGCTTCATCTTCCAGCAGTTCGAGCTGGTGCCGTCGCTCACAGTGCTCGAGAACGTGCTGACCGGATCCCTCGCAAGCGTGCGCGGCCCGCGGCTCGGCCTGTGGTCGTATGCGAAAGCCCGCAGGCTCGCGGCGCTCGGCCACCTCGACCGCGTGGGCCTGCTCGATCGCGCCTACCAGCGCGCCGATACGCTGTCGGGCGGGCAGCAGCAGCGCGTGGCGATCGCCCGCGCGCTCATGCAGAACCCGAGCGTGCTGCTGGCAGACGAGCCGGTCGCCTCGCTCGACCCGGAGTCGAGCGACCAGGTGATGGCGCTCATCCGCGAGATCGCCGCCGACGAAGGCCTCACGGTCGTCTGCAGCCTGCACCAGGTCGACCTCGCGATCTCGTGGGCCGACCGCATCGTGGGACTCCGCCACGGCGGGATCGTGCTCGACCTGCCCACGCAGGACCTGAGCAAGGCCCAGGTGATGGAGATCTACGGGCGGGTCGCCACGACGACCGCCGAGCTGCGCGCGGTGCAGGACGAGCTCCTGGTGACGGGTGCGGAGACCGTGCGATGACCACCGCCGTCGACCGTCCCCGCGTGGCGCCTGCGCCCGCGTCGCTCGCCGCGCGCGCGCCGAAGCGCCCCGTCTCGCCCGAGCGCATCGCCGCGGGACTCACGCTCGTCGCCCTCGTGGCCGTGTCGATCGCCGCACTGGGCGAGGTCGACATCTCGATCCCCGACATGGTCGCCAGCTGGGGCAACGCCGAGCGCTTCTTCGCCCGCGTCGGCGCCCTCAGCTTCCCGGAGCCCGCCGAGCTGGCCTGGCTCATCGCGCTCACTCTCGGACTCGTGCTCACCGGAACGCTGCTGGCGGCCGTCCTGTCGGTGCCGATCGCGTATCTGGCGGCATCCAATACGACTCCCGGCAACGGCTGGCGCGCCGCGGCACGGTTCGCCGGCGTCCTCGCGCGTTCGCTGCCCGACGTGGTGCTGGCGATGGTGTTCGTGCTGATGTTCTCGCTCGGCGCGCTGCCGGGCATCCTGGCCATCGGCATCCACTCGATCGGGATGATCTCGAAGATGTTCGCCGACGCGATCGAGCAGATCGACGAGGGCCCGCGCCTGGCGATCCGGGCGGCGGGCGGCTCGCGCGCGCAGGAGTTCTTCAGCGGCATCCTGCCGCAGGTGCTGCCCTCGTGGGTGGCCACGGTGCTGCACCGCAACGACATCAACCTGCGCGGCTCGGTCGTGCTCGGCTACGTCGGCGTGGCGGGGCTCGGCCTGGAGATGTCGTACGCCTTCAAGTCCCTGAACTACGGTCTCGGGCTCGGCATCACCCTGGTGATCTTCGTGCTGTGCGTCGTGATGGAGGTCGTCTCCAGCGTCGTGCGCGCCGCGATGCTCGGGCGCACCGGCGATCGGCGGACGTGGGCCGATCGCCTGGTCGGGCGCCGTCTCGCCCGCAAGGGTCGAGTGGATGCCGCCTCCCGCGGCACCGCGGCGCCCGCCGCCGCGTGGGCGCAGAGCCCGCAGACGGCGCTGCGGCGCCCCTGGACGGGCGAGCGCGTGCGCAACGTCGTGGCCGGCTGGGTCGCGGTGGCGATCGTGGTCGCGGGTGTCTGGGTGTGCCAGATCAACTGGGGCGACTTCCTGACGGTCTGGGCGAAGATCCCCGCCGTGGCCGTGCAGTTCTGGCCGCCCACCTTCGGCGTGTACGGCCCGGAGGTGATGTTCGAGGCGCTCCGCGAGACGGTCGCGATCGCGCTCGCCGCGACACTGCTCGCGCTCCTGCCGTCGCTGCTGCTCGGCTCGTTCGCCGCCCGCAACGTGGCCGCGAACGGGGGAGTGCGCGGCACAGCGAGGTTCGCGCTGGTCGGCATTCGCGGCATCCCCGAGATCATCCTCGCGATTGTGCTCATCGTGATCACCGGACTCGGCATGCAGGCGGGCACCATCGCGCTCGCAGTCGGCGGGGTGGGCCTGCTCGGCAAGCTCATCGCCGACTCCTTCGAAGAAGTCGACCGCGGGCCCGAGCGCGCCCTGTTCGCGACCGGCGCCACGCGCCTGCAGGTGTACGCGGGGGCCACCGTGCCACAGGGCGCGCGGGCTCTCGTAGGCCATTCGTTCTACCTGCTCGACACCAACATCCGCGCGGCGACGATCCTCGGCATCGTCGGCGGCGGCGGGGTCGGCTACTACCTGCTCAACGCCAGCCAGGGTGCGAACTACGGCATGGCGACCGCGATCGTCCTGATGATCCTCGTCACGGTGCTGATCGTCGAGGGCATCGCCATGTGGATGCGGAAGGTGTTCCGATGAGTCGTCCGTTCGATGTCGCCGTCGTCGGCGCAGGCATCGTGGGACTCGGCGCCGCGTACGCCGCGGTGCGTCGCGGGCAGCGCGTGGTCGTGATCGAGCGGGCGTCCGAGACGCTCGGCGCCACCGTCCGCAACTTCGGCCACCTGTGCATCGGCGCCCAGACCGGGCTCGCCCGCGAGTACGCCGATGCGTCGCGCCCGCTGTGGCTGCAGCTCTCTCGCGACGCCGGGTTCTGGCTGCGCGAGTCGGGCACGCTCGTCGTCGCCCGCCACGACGACGAACTGGCGCTGCTCGAAGCGGCGGCCGAAGACGGCGGCATCGACCTGCTCACCGCCGCGGAGCTCGAGTCGCGTGTCTCGGTGCGCCCGGGCGCGGCGGTCGGCGGCGCACGGATCGCCCCCGACCTGCAGACCGATCCGCGCTCGGCCGCGGCGGCCATCCGCGCCCACCTCGAGTCGCGGGGCGTCGAGTTCCGCACGCGCACCGCCGTCGGCGCGGTCCGCACGGGTCGGGTCGAGACGACGAGAGGACCCGTGGATGCCGCACACGTCGTCGTCGCCGTGAACCACGACCTCGACCAGCTGCTGCCCGAGCTCGCCGAGTCCGTCGGCATCGTGCGCTGCGGCCTGGACATGCTGCGTGTGCGTGCGGACGCGGCATCCCTTCCCGCTCCGCTGCTGACCGGATGGTCGCTCGTCCGGTACGGCAGATTCGCGGGGCTCCCCGGTGCGGCCGTCGTGCGTGAGCGGCTGCACGCCGAGCGCCCTGATCTCGCCGCGCTCGACCTCAACCAGATGTACACGCAACTGCCCGACGGGTCGGTGATCGTCGGCGACACGCACCACCGGGGCGTCGGCATCGCGCCGTTCCAGCCGGAGGCGGCCGCCGACCTGCTCCTTGCCGAGTTCGTGGCGCTGTTCGGCGCCCGGCCGTACGTGGTCGAACGGTGGCAGGGCGTGTACGCGAGCGGCCCCGAGGACTTCCTGGTCGCCGAACCCGAGCCGGATGTCGTGGTGCTCGCCGCCACCACCGGCATCGGCATGACCACGGGACTCGGCCTGGCCGAGACCGTCCTCGCCCCCCGCCTCGGCGCCGCCGCCGAGCTCGTCTCGACCCCCGTTCCGGAAGGATCCCCCCGATGACCGTTCCCGCCGCCGCCCACGTGAGCGCAGCCACGCCGGCCTCACCCCGCGCCCTTGCCCCGGTCGAGCTCGTCGTGCTCGACATCGCCGGCACCACCGTGCGCGACGACGGCGTCGTCGAGCGTGCGTTCGAGCGCGCCGCCGTCGAGACGGGCGTGGCCGAGCGGATGCCGTGGGCCGAGGCCCTCGACTACGTCCGGCGCACGATGGGCCGGTCGAAGATCGACGTGTTCACCCACCTCGCCGGCGGCGACATCCCGCGGGCCGAGGAGGCGACCGCCGCGTTCGAGCGGGCGTACGCCGACCTCATCGCGACGGAGGGCGTCGAGCCGATCCCCGGCGCGCGCGAGACCCTGGAGGCGCTGCGGGCGGCCGGTCTCTCGGTGGTGCTCACCACCGGGTTCGCCCCCGCGACCCGCGACGCGATCCTCGATGGCCTCGGCTGGCGTCCGCTCGTGGACGCCGCCCTGTCGCCCGTCGACGTCGGCCGCGGCCGCCCCGCGCCCGACCTCGTGCTCACGGCGCTCCTGCGTACGCGGGCGTCGGGTGTGGCATCCGTCGTCGTCGTGGGCGACACGACCAGCGACATCGCCTCGGGTCGCGCCGCCGGCGCCGGCCTCGTGGTCGGGGTGCTGAGCGGCGCGCACGGCCGTGACGCGCTCGCCGGTGCCGGAGCGGATGCCGTCCTGGACGACGTCTCGGGCTTGCCCGAGCTGCTCGGGCTGCCCGCGCCGCGCGGAATCGACGCCTGACGTGGCGTCGCCGGTCGCCGTGCCGGCGACGGCGCAGCGAGACGTCGATCTCTCACCGCCGGCGACCGCGATGGTGTGGCTCGGGCAGGGGCGACGGCACGAGACGATCGCCGTCCCCGGTGTGCGCCTGTCGGAGGGCGATGTGCTCGTCGAGGTCGAGCTCGCGACAGTCTGCGGGTCGGACGTGCACACCGTCGCCGGGCACCGCAAGGCTCCGACTCCACTGGTGCTCGGCCACGAATACGTCGGCCGCGTCGTCGCGGTGCTCGATGACGTGCGCGCCACCGACGGCGTGCGCCTCGCCGTCGGCGACCGTGTCGTGTGGTCGATCATGGCCTCGTGCGGTCGCTGCGACCGATGCGCACGCGGTCTGCCGCAGAAGTGCCGGCAGCTGCTCAAGTACGGCCATGAACGCGTGGCGCCCCGGTGGGAGCTGTCGGGCGGGTTCGCGACACATGTGCACCTGCGGGCGGGCACGGCGATCGTGCGCGTGGGTGAGACGCTGCCGGCCGCGGTGCTGGCTCCGGCGACGTGCGCCGCCGCCACCGCGTGGGCGGCGGTCGACCGCGCCTCCGACGTCGTCGAGCTCGACGGTGCCGTCATGCTCGTGACCGGTGCGGGTCTCATCGGGCTCACCGCCACCGCGATGGCTGCCGGTGCGGGCGCCCGCGTCATCGTCGCCGATCCCGACCAGGCGCGGCGCACGCTGGCTCGCTCGTTCGGCGCCGCGGCGATGATCGATCCGTCCGAGCACGGCGCGCTGGCCCGGGCGCTGCGCCGGCTGCGGGCGCGCGAGGTGACGATCGCGGTCGAGGCCTCGGGCGCGGCGAGCGCGGTGGCGTTCACGTTCGACGCCATCGGCGTGGGCGGGGTCGTCGTGCTCGTCGGGAGCGTGTCGCCGGGGCCGGCGTACGCACTGGACCCGGAGCAGACGGTGCGCAACCTCACCACCGTCCGCGGGGTGCACAACTACGACCCCGACGATCTCACGGGCGCCGTGGGGTTCCTCCAGGAGCACGCCCACCGCTACCCCTTCGCCCAGCTCGTCGGGCGCCCGCACGCCCTGGCCGACCTGGATGCCGCATTGGAGTCTGCCGCGACCGGCGCAGACGTCCGCGTGGCGATCGACCCGCACCTGTGAGGTCCACCGCGTGCGTCGGTGCCGGACGCCGGCTCGTCAGCGGTCGGCCGGCGTCGACCGGCCGCGCGCCTCGGCCGCGTACCGCGCCGGGGTGAGGCCGAAACGACGCCGGAAGGCCGCGATGAAGCTGCTCGTCGAGACGTAGCCGACCGCGATCCCGGCGTCGCCCACGGACGCGCCCTCGGCGAGCAGGCGCGTCGCGGCGTGCAGGCGCGCGTTGACCCGCCATTGCCGGAACGTGGTCCCCGTCCCCCGGACGAACGCGCGGGCGAGCGTCTTGGCGCTGACCCCCAGTTCGAGCGCCCAGTCGTCGAGGTCCCGGGGTTCCGCGGGGTCATCCAGCAGTCGCGACGCGACGACACGGGCCCGCGGGTCGCGGGGGAGTGCGACCACGTCGCGCACGACCGGCAGCTCGACGAGCAGGTCGGCGAGAAGGCCGCGACAGCGGGCGCGGCGCGCCGGCGACGGCACACCCTCCGTGAGGTGCAGCAGCAGCGCCCCGACGAGCGGATCCGAGGCGAGGGTGCGCGGCTCGCTCCAGTCTCCAGCGGGCCGCAGCAGCGGATCGACGTACATGCTGACGATCTCGGATGCCTCGGGGAAGCGCATCTCGTGCATCGTGGCCGCCGGGATCCACATGACGTGCTCGGGGCGCAGGTGCCAGCGCTCGCCGAGCACCTCCAGGTCGACCGAGCCGGTCGCCATCCACGCCACCTGATCTTCCTGGTGCGAGTGCATCTCGAAGCGGCTGCCCGCGCTCAGGCGGTCGCGCGACACCGTGAAGAGGGCGGATGTCTCTTCGACGGCACGCGATCCGTCGGCAGGCATCGCAACGACGGTGGAATGCAGCTGAAGAGACATGCGGCTGTCCTCTGGGGGTTGTGCGTGTCCGCTGGAAGCGATGGCAATGGAGGTAAGGCAAGGCTAATCTGACCTGGCAATGTCCGCCATTCGGCAAAGGATCCCATGAACACCGCCCAGCCCCTGCGCGCCCTCGCGGCCTCCGCCGCGCTGGTGCTCGCCGCCGCGGCCCTCGCCGGCTGCAGCGCGAGCGCGAGCGCGACCGAGAACCCCGACTACACCACCGAGCCGAGCGACACCTTCCCGGTGACCGTCGAGCACCAGTTCGGCGAGACGACGATCGCGGCCGAGCCGCAGCGCGTCGTCGTGGTCGGCATCACCGAACAGGACATCCTGCTCGAGCTCGGCGTGACCCCCATCGCGACGACCGAATGGTACGGCGAGCAGCCGTACGCGGTGTGGCCCTGGGCGCAGGATCTGCTCGGCGACGCCGAGCCCGAGGTCCTGCACACGACCGACGGCCTCGAGTACGAGAAGATCGCATCGCTTCATCCCGACCTCATCGTCGGCACGAACGCCGGCCTGGACGAGGACTCGTACGAGAAGCTGAGCGAGATCGCGCCGACCGTCGCGCAGCTCGACGGATCCGAGCCGTACTTCTCGGACTGGAAGGACCAGACGCGCATCGTCTCGGCCGCCGTCGGTCGTTCGGCCGAGGGTGAGGAGCTCATCGCAGGCGTCGAGGAGGCGTACGCCGACGCGGCGGCCGCGCATCCGGAGTGGGCGGGCCTGACCGCGACCTTCTCGCAGGGCGGCGCCTGGGACGGGCACCTGTGGGTGTACCCCGACGGCCTGAACACCGACTTCCTCACCGACCTCGGCTTCGTCATCACGCCAGGCCTGGAGGAGTACGCGCCCGAAGAAGGCGTGCAGGCGCAGATCTCGGCCGAGAACACCGGCCTGCTCGATGCCGACGTCGTCGTCTTCGCGACCGAGGAGGAAGGCGGGATCGAGGACCTCCTGTCGTTCGGCACCCTCTCGACCCTGCCCGCGGTCGTGGAGAACCGCGCGGTGTACACCGACGGGGAGCTCGCCGGCGCGATCTACTTCCTTACTCCGCTCAGCCAGAAGCACGTGCTCGAACAGCTCGTGCCGCGCCTCGAAGACGCCGTGGCCGGACAGGCTCCGCGCGACATCGCGGGGTGATGACCGCTCCCGCAGCCGTCGTGGTCGACGGCCCGCCCCGGCGCATGCGTCGGCGGCGGGCCGTCGGTCTGGTGTGCGCGGTCGTCGTCCTGCTCGTCGCATCGCTGCTCAGTGTGCTGGTCGGATCGAAGCCGCTCGTGCCGACGGACGTCGCCCACGCGCTGTTCGCCCCGACGGGCGGCGACATCGACCGCATCGTGTGGGAGCTGCGCTTGCCGCGCACGCTGGCAGCCCTCGTCGTCGGGGTCGCTCTGGGCGTGGCCGGCGCCCTCATCCAGGCGTTCACGCGCAACCCGCTCGGCGATCCCGGCATCCTCGGCGTCAACGCCGGCGCCTCGCTGGGCGTCGCGGTGGGCGTGGCGCTCTTCGGCACCCGCATGCCGACCCAGCACCTCGGCTTCGCCTTCCTCGGCGCGCTGCTGGCCACCCTCGTGGTGCTGTTCGTCGGCGCGATCGGACGCAGCGCCGACCCGATCCGGCTCACGCTTGCGGGCGTCGCCGTGGGGGCCGTGCTGGCGGGCATCACGACGGCCATGACCCTTCTCGACCCGTCGACGTTCAACCAGATGCGCGGGTGGGAGGCGGGCACGTTCGTCGAGCGCGGCCTCGACGTCATCCTTCCTGCGGTGCCGTTCATCGTCGGGGGCCTTGCGATCGCCCTCTTCTGCGCGGGGTCGCTCAACATGCTGGGTCTCGGTGACGATCTCGCATCGGCTCTGGGTGCGCACGTCGGGCGCACGCGCGTGCTCACGGTCGCCGCCATCACGCTGCTGGCCGGCGCCGCCACGGCGATCGCCGGGCCGATCGCCTTCGTGGGGCTCATGGTGCCGCACGTCGCGCGCTGGATCGTCGGCCCGGACCAGCGCTGGATCATTCCGTACTCGATCGTGCTCGCGCCGATCCTGCTGCTCGTCTCGGACGTGATCGGCCGTGTCATCCTGTGGCCGGGCGAGGTGCCGGTCGGCGTGGTCACCGCGTTCGTCGGGGCGCCGGTGCTCATCTGGCTCGTGCGTCGACGCAAGGCGAGCGGACTGTGAGCGCGATCGCAGGGGTGGATGCGGCATCCACTGGCCCGCTGGACTTCGGCGCAAGCGTGCGCGTCGTGCGCATCGGCGGCCTGTCGCTGCGCTTCCGTGTGCGCGCGCTGCTCGTGAGCATCGCCCTCGTCGTCGCGGCCGTCGGCACCGCACTGGCGGCACTGTGCCTCGGCGAGTTCGTGCTCACCGTCCCGGAGGTGCTCTCGGCGTTCGCGGGAACACAGAGCGGCATCGTCGAGACGGTCGTCCTCGAATGGCGGGCGCCGCGCGTGCTCGGCGCTCTCCTGTTCGGGGCGGCGCTGGGCGTCTCGGGCGCGATCTTCCAGTCCCTGACACGCAATCCCCTCGCGAGCCCCGACATCATCGGCCTCTCGTCCGGGTCGTACGCGGGCGCCCTCGTCGTCATCATCCTCATCGGCGGCGGCACGTTCATGATCGCCGGCGGCGCCATCGTGGGCGGACTCGTCGCGGCGGGGCTCGGGTACGTCCTCGCCTACCGGGACGGGATCCAGGGGTTCCGCCTCGTCGTGGTGGGCATCGCGATCTCGGCGATGCTCGGCGCACTGTCGACCTACCTCATCCTGCGCGCCCGGCTCGAGATCGCGATGACGGCGGCCGTCTGGGGTGCGGGGTCGCTCAGCCGCGTGGGCTGGACGGAGCTGGCGCTGTCCGCTGTCGTGATCGCCGTCGCGCTCGCCGCCGTCGCCGTGCTCGCTCCGGCCATGAGGCAGCTGGAGCTCGGCGATGACGCGGCACGGGCCCTCGGCATCCGTCCCGAGCCCGTCCGCCTGTCGCTCGTGGTCGCCGGCGTCGCACTCACCGCCGTGGTGACGGCCTTCGCCGGACCCATCACCTTCATCGCGCTCGCCGCGCCCCAGATCGCGCGGCGACTCACCCGTTCGCCTGGCACCGCGCTCGTGCCGGCGGCGCTGCTGGGTGCGCTCGTGCTGCTGCTCTCGGACATCGTGGCGCAGCACCTGCTGCCGCAGCCGCTGCCGGTCGGCATCGTGACGATCGTCGTCGGCGGCGCGTACCTCACCTGGCTCCTCGTCCGCGAAGCACGGAGACGACCATGAACGACACCTCTCGCCTGCACGCCGAGGACATCACCATCGGCTACGACCGGCGTGTGATCTCACGGAATCTGACCGTCGAGATCCCCGACGGCGCATTCACCGTGATCGTGGGGCCCAACGCGTGCGGCAAGTCCACGCTGCTGCGTGCGCTGTCGCGCCTGCTGACGCCGGCCGAGGGCCGCGTCGTGCTCGATGGCCGTGCGATCTCGTCGTACCGTGCGAAGGAGGTCGCGCGTGTGCTCGGTCTGCTCCCGCAGTCCTCGCTCGCCCCGGACGGCATCACGGTGGTCGATCTGGTGTCGCGCGGACGGCATCCGCACCAGAGCATGATCCGGCAGTGGTCGCCGGCCGATGAGGACGCCGTTCGGACGGCGATGGACGCGACCGGGGTGGGCGAGCTGTCGGGACGCATGGTCGACGAGCTGTCGGGCGGCCAGCGGCAGCGCGTGTGGGTCGCGATGGCCCTCGCACAGCAGACGCCGCTGCTGCTGCTCGACGAGCCGACGACGTTCCTGGACATCGCCCACCAGATCGAGCTGATGGAGCTGTTCACCGATCTGCACGAGCAGGGCCGCACCATCGTGGCGGTGCTGCACGATCTCAATCAGGCCGCGCGTTACGGCACGCACCTCATCGCGATGAAGGACGGATCCGTCGTGGCGCAGGGCGCGCCCGCCGACATCGTCACCGCCGAGCTGGTCGAGGAGGTCTTCGGTCTGCCCTGTGTGGTCGTGCCCGATCCGGTGACGGGCACGCCCTCGGTCGCGCCCATCGGTCGGGTGCGAGAGGGACACCGCAGCGCGCGGGGAGTCCGGTGAGGCGCCGGCGAGGGCCGCGCCTGCGACTGCCGATGTGGATCCAGGCGCCCGCCGACCCCATCCGCACGCGCCCGATCCTCATCGATGAGCGCACCACGCCGCGGCGGCTCACCCTGCGCGTCATCACCGGTGCCCGCCGGTTCACGGTCCCCGCCGCCGTGCTGAGCATCACCCATCAGCTGGGCGAGGCGCTCGTGCCCGTCATCATGGGCATCGCGATCGATCGGGCCGTCCGCACGGGCGATGCCACGCAGCTCGCACTGTGGATCGCCGTGCTGGCCGCCGACTTCGCGATGCTCTCGTTCTCTTACCGGTTCGGCTCTCGGATCGGCGAACTCGGCATGCTCGCCGTTCAGCATCAGCTGCGGGAGCTCGTCGGGGAGCATCTGCTCACGCGCCCTGCCGCGCGTGGCGTAACGGCCGCGCCCGGTGTCGCGCTGTCGCTGGCGACGTCGGATGTCAACCGTCTCGCCTGGACGGTCGCGATCGGCGTGTACCCCATCGGCGAGCTCGCGGCCGTGCTCTTCGGCGGCGCGGTGCTGCTCGCGATCTCGTGGCCGCTCGGACTGGCCGTGCTGCTCGGCGCTCCGCTGCTGCTGTGGCTGACCGACCGCGTCGGCGCACCGCTGCGGCGGCGCAGCGTCGACGAGCAGGCCGCCGCAGCCGACGCGGCGGGCGAGGCCGCCGATCTCATGACCGGGTACCGCGTGCTCAAGGGGATCCGCGCCGAGGCCGCGGCCGCGGCACGCTACCGCGCTGCGAGCCACGAGGCGCTGGTGCGCACGCTGCGCTCGCGGCAGGCCGAGGGAGTGTTCACGGGCGCGATGTCGCTTGCCACGGGACTCTTCTTGACGGCGATCGCCGTCGCCGCCGGACTGCTCGCGTTCCACGGCGAGCTGGGACTGGGCGAACTCGTGACCGTCATCGGTCTCACGCAGTTCCTCCTGGCTCCGCTGCAGGGCTTCGCCCGAAGCACCGGCGCCATCTGGGCCGCCGGCACGGCGTCGGCGAGCCGTCTGCTCGACCTGCTGCGCGAGCAGACGGTCGCGGAGGAGGGAGCGACGAGGGATGCCGTCGTCCGTACCGCGGACGAGCTCGAGCTCGACGCTGCCGAGCTGGTCATCGTCTCGGCGGACGGAATGGCAGCCCGAGAGCTCCTCTCGCAGTTGCGTCGCCGCCGGCCGGACGCGCTCGTGGTGCCGCACGAGGCGCACCTGTTCGCGGGAACGGTCCGCGACAACGTGGCGCTGCCGGGCGTCCCGTGGGAACGGGCCGCGTCCGCGCTCGCCGACGCGCACTGCGAGGACTTCTCGTCGATCCTCCCCGACGGGTGGGACTCACAGGTCGGGGAAGGCGGTGCGGCACTGTCGGGCGGTCAGCGGCAACGGGTCGCTCTGGCTCGGGCACTCGCGCAGGATGCGCAGCTGCTCGTGCTGCATGAGCCGACGACGGCGGTGGACGCCGTGACCGAGGCATCCATCGCCCAGCGCCTGCATCGCGCACGACGCGGACGCCGCACGGTCGTGGTGACACGGTCGCCCGCCCTGCTGGGCGTCGCCGACCGCGTGCTCACGATCGAGCCTGGGACCGCTGACGAATCGGGTGCAGAGCCCGGGGGAGGTGGCTCATGAGCGCGCCGGCCGGCCTTCCGGTGGCGAGTGGCCGCGTCGTGGCGCGAGAGGCGTGGCGCGCCCTCGGCGGGCGATACGGGCGGCTCGTCGTGCTCGCCGTCGTGTTCGTCGGAGCGGCTGCGGCAGGCACCGTCCCGCCGCTCGCGCTCGGGCTCATCGTGGATGCGCTGGTCGCACCGGCCGCGGACCCGTCGGCGGTCTGGCTGGCAGGCGCCGCGATGGCGGCATCCGTCGTGGCGGGGGCGATCCTGTCGGCCGTGGGGCTCGTTGCGTCGTCGCGGCTCCTGGAGACGATGCTCGCCCGGCTGCGCGAGAGCATGGTCGCGGCGGCGTTGCGCCTGCCGCAGGCCGACGTCGAACGGGCGGGCGCGGGTGACCTCATCTCGCGCGCGGGCGATGACGTGGCGGAGGTGGCCGAGGCGATCCCGGGCGTCGTCCCCGCGCTCACCGGCTCGTTGTTCACCATCGTGCTGACCTTCGTGGGCCTGGCGGCGATCGACCCGCGCTACGCGCTCGCGCTGCTCGTCATCGTGCCGGTGCACGTGTACGCCGTGAGGCGCTACCTCCGCGACGCCCCGCAGCTGTATGCGCGTGAGCGTGCGGCTATGGCCGAACGCGCCCAGCAGCTGCTCGACGCGCTGCGCGGCCTCGAATCCGTGCGCGCGTACGATCTGTCGCATCACCATCTGGGCCGCATCGGCATGGCGTCGTGGGCGGTCGTGCGCTGGTCGATGCACGCACGAACGGTGCAGAACGCGTTCTTCGCGCGGCTGAACCTCGCGGAGTTCCTCGGCATGGGCTCGCTGCTGGTGGTGGGGTTCTTGCTGGTGCAGTCGGGTGCGGGCACGGTCGGCGGGGTGACCGCGGCGATGCTGCTGTTCCTCAGGCTGTTCGGCCCGATCAACGAGCTGCTGTTCGTGATCGACGAGCTGCAGTCCGCGCTCGCGTCGCTCTCGAGGATCGTCGGCGTGATCGTCGCCGGCGAGAGAGTGGATGCCGCAACCCCTGCCGACCGCGCGCCGGAGGATGCCGGCATCCACCTGCGGGCGATCCACCACAGTTACACCGACGGTCACCCATCGCTCACCGCGGTCGACCTGGACGTCGCCGCAGGGTCGATGGTCGCCGTCGTCGGTGAGTCCGGCGCGGGCAAATCGACGCTCGCCGCTCTCGCAGCGGGGGTGCACACCCCCTCTGCCGGCTCGGTGGAGGCGCCTCGCGACGTCGTCCTGGTCACGCAGGAGGTCCACGTCTTCGCGGCGACGCTGCGCGCCAACCTCGCGCTCGTCCGTCCGGATGCCGAGGACGACGAGCTCATCGCGGCTCTCTGCGCGGTGGAGGCGGAGGCGCTCGTGGACCGGCTCGACGACGGCCTCGACACCGTGCTGCACGCCGATTCGGTGAGTGCCGCCGAGGCTCAGCAGATCGCTCTCGCGCGCGTCGTGCTCGCCGACCCGCGGGCGGTGATCCTCGACGAGGCGACCGCCGAGGCCGGGTCCAGCGATGCCGACCGGATCGAGCGGGCAGCCATGGCGGCGATCGAGGGTCGCACCGCGCTGGTCGTGGCCCATCGGCTCAGTCAGGCGGTCGTCGCCGACCGCGTGGTGGTGCTCGACCGGGGCCGGGTGGAGGAGCACGGCACCCATGACGAGCTTCTCGCGACCGGCGGGTCGTACGCGAGGCTGTGGTCGGCCTGGTGTCGGCCGCGCGAGGACTGACCCGTCACCACCCGCTGCGGGTCGGGGTGTGTCCCTCGCGCGCCTCGTCGGGCATCGCCATCTCGGCCCGCACGCCGAGGAGGCGGATCGGCCGGCCGGGCTCGATCTTGGCCACGAGCTCCATCGCTCGCGCGATCACCGTGTCGCGGTCGAACGTCGTGACGACCTTCTTGGTGAACGTCTTGGTGAGGAACGGCGCGTAGCGCACCTTGAGCCCGAGGCCGACGACCGGCCGCTCGTCGGCGGCGACCTCGGCCAGCACCTCATCGAGCAGGCGCCGAGCCTCGCGCTCGATGTCGGCGGGGTCCACGATGTCGGTCTGGAACGTCGTCTCCTTGCTGTGGCCCCGCGCCACCCACGGAGTGTCGTCGACGACGGACGAGCCGTCGCCGCGGCCCAGCTGCCGATACCAGAGGCCCATCTTCGGACCGAACTCCGTGATGAGTGCGGCCTCGTCGCCGCGCGCGAGCTCGGCGACCGAGCGGATGCCGAGCAGCCCGAGCCGCTTCGACACCTTCGAGCCGACGCCCCACATGTCGGCGACGGGCCGCGCGCCCATGACGTCGAACCAGTTCTCGGCGGTGAGGCGGAAGACGCCGCGAGGCTTGCCGAATCCTGTCGCCACCTTGGCCCGCACCAGCGTGTCGCCGATGCCGACACTGCAGTGCAGGCGCGTCCGCTCCAGCACGGCAGCCTGCAGGCGCTGCGCATACGCCTCGGGGTCCTCTGTCAAGACGCCGACGAACGCCTCGTCCCACCCGAGCACCTGCACGACGGCACCCGGTTGGGCGCGCAGCGTCGACATCACCTGCTCGGACGCCGCGAGGTACGTCGGGGCGTCGACGGGCAGGATGACGGCATCCGGGATCTTCCGCGCCGCGATGCGCAGCGGCATGCCCGACCCGACGCCGAACGCGCGCGCTTCGTACGATGCCGTCGACACGACGGCACGCTCGGTGGGGTCGCCGCGACCACCGACGATCACCGGTTTGCCGGCCAGCTCCGGCCGGCGCAGGATCTCGACAGCCGCGATGAACTGGTCGAGGTCGACGTGCAGCACCCAGGTGTGCATGCCCCGAGCGTATGCCGCGACACCGACACGCTCCAGTCCGGTTCTCGGGCCGACGCGGGCGGGACCCGGGAGCCGTCAGTCGAGTGTCGAGATGAGTCGCTCCGCCGCGGCGCGGGCCGTCGCTGTGCCGGTCGCGGCCGAGGCGATGTCGCTCAGGAAGACATTGTGCAGTGCGATGCCCACGACGCCGTAGGCGACCGACGCACACGCGGTGCCGACGGCCTCCGGGTGCTCCGTCGCCAGCAGATCTCCGAGCATGCGATGCGTGCCTCGGTACGCCGACACCAGCAGTTCCGCCAGCATCGGGTCGCTGCGCGAGGCCTCGACGAAGCCCAGCACGATCGCGTTCTCGTTGCCGGGGGAGGCGAACTCGGCGCCGAACAGGTAGTCGAGCGCCGCACCGATGTCGGCGGTGCCCTGCGGGAGGATCGACTCGCCTTCTGCGCCGTCGTAGTAGAAGCGCCGGGCGCTCTCGCGCAGCAGCTCTTCGCGGTTGCCGACGAAATGGCGCACGTGCCCGCGAGACATCCCGGCCTCTTCGGCGATCCGCTCCAGGCTCGCGCCGGTGATGCCGTGCGCGGCGATCGTGCGGGTCGTCGCATCGACGATTTGACGGACGCGCTCTTCGGCGACGGACGGTCGGGCCATCGGAACCTCCTCCTCGCACCCTAGCGGCACGCGTGTCTCAGTTTATTGTCTAGTCGGACTTGACTAACAACGTGCAACTGTCTACCGTGACTCTCACCCGCCCGAAGAGGAGTCATCGCATGCCGCAGATCGTGCACGTCGGCCCTGCCACGGTCAGCCCCGCCGCCCGCGAAGAGCGCGTGCGCATGCGCGACGGCGTGCGGCTCGCGACGGACGTATACCTGCCCGGCGCCCCGGTGTCGCCCGACGCCACGCCCGGCGACACGGTCCTCATCCGGCTGCCGTACGACAAGAGCGGCGAGTACACCTTCATCCCGCTCGTCGCGGAGTACTTCACCGCGCGCGGCTACCGTGTCGTCGCGCAGGACGTGCGGGGCAAGTTCCGCTCCGAAGGGCAGCCGCTGCTGTTCGTCAACGAGGCCGACGACGGCTACGACACGATCGAGTGGATCACTCGTCAGGCGTGGTCCAACGGCCGCGTCGCGATGTGGGGCGACAGCTACTACGGCTTCACGCAGTGGGCCGCCGTCGCGTCGCAGCATCCCGCGCTCAAGGCCATCGCCCCGCGCGTGACCGGGACGATGCTGGGCGAGCCCGTGCGGCCGGTGCCGGGGGAGCGCACCCGCGCCGTCGAGTGGGCGATCACCTACCTCTACCCGCTCACGTACTTCCACTCGCAGGACGCCTACTTCTGGGACCTCGACCCGCACCGCCGACCGTTCAGCGCCCAGGCCGAAGACGTGCTCGCCCAGCTCGGCGCCCGCTCGATCTCGTACGACCAGTGGTACCCCCGGGCCGTCCACCTGCCGCGGTTCCCGCTCGCAGCCCCGTTCGACGCCCGGCCGGTGCCGACGCTGCACACGATCGGCTGGTGGGACAACTGTGCGCCGCTGTCGTGGACCGACGTCGCCGAGATCGAGCGGCGCCCGGCGTGGGCGCTGAACCACTTCCTGCGCATCGAGTCGATGGACCACGAGTCGTACTACTTCGACTACCCCGAGACGGCGCGGGTGGAGGAGCGCGACCACGCGCAGATCCGGGCCGAACTGCCGCGGATGCTGCAGCCCGCCGTCGACTTCTTCGAAGTGTTCGTACGGGGGCGCGGCCGCCACGGCGACATCCCGCGCGTCAGCTGGAACCTCGCCGGGACGCCCGGCATGCGGTCGGAGGACTCGTGGCCGCCGCGAGGGGCGACCTCCAAGACGCTGTACGCGACGGCAGACGGCGAGCTCTCGCCGGATGCTCCCGCCGAGGCCGTCGCCGAATGGGCGCACGACCCCGCCGACCTCGTCCCCTCCAGCGTGCCGAACGCGTTCGCGTTCCTGCTGCACCGGCCCAACGAAGCGCCGATCGGGGAACGGCCGGACGTGCTGACCTTCACGACCGACGCGTTCGCGCGCGACGTCGACCTCGCGGGGCCGGCGCGGGTCGCGGCATCCATCTCATCCGACGGGCCGGTGATGGATTTCTTCGCGCGACTGCTCGACGTCGCCCCCGACGGCACGGCCTTGCGGATCGCGCGCGGTCAGGTCCAGGTGACCGAAGCCGGAACGCCGGCGGCGGTCGACGTGGACCTCGGGCACGTCGGCTACCGCGTTCGAGCAGGGCACCGGCTACGACTGCACGTGCACTCGAGCGACTTCCCCGAGTTCCTCCCGCAGCCGGGCACGGGCGAGGAGCCGTGGGGCGCGGTCGCGGCCTGCGTCAATCGCCAGCGGATCGCACTCGGCGGCGACGAGCCGCTGCGCGTCATGTTGACAGTCCTGCCCGGCACGACGGCACAGGAGGTGCGGCCGTGAACGAGCCCGTGCTGGAATTCGCGTTCGAGATCCGGGTCGACATCGACCCTTACCTCCGCATCGGCCGCAGCGCCGATGAGGAGCTGACCTTCACCCCCGTCACCGGAGGCACGGTCGCCGGACCGCTCTTTGCCGGGGTGGTGCTGCCGGGTGGCGGCGACTGGGCGGTGGAGCGCTCGGGCACCGCGCAGCTCGAGGCACGATATCTGATGCGTGCGAACGACGGCGCGGTCGTCGACATCCTCAACCGCGGCTACTACCGAGCCTCAGCCGAAGTGATGGCACGCGTCGAGGCGGGCGAGAACGTCCCCGAGCACGAGTACTACTTCCGCACGGCGCCGGTCTTCCAGACGGATGCCGCGCCTCACCGTTGGCTCGCCGAGCACCAGTTCCTCGGACTGGCGCGCGACGAAGACGGCCAGGTGTGCGTCCGGGTCTACGTGGTGCGCTGATGCCCGGAGTTGCTGCGAGGCTGCTCGGCGAGCGCCGCCTGGATGACCTCTCGCAGCTCGGACTCGTCCCACCGGGCGGGATCCTCCATGCCGGCGAAGTACGAACCGCGCACCAGCAGGTACGCGAGTCCCGCCACGTGCTCGGGGTCGGCGTACGCGGCGTTGCGCGCCTCGTCCAGGAGCAGGCGCTGGAACGCGGTGGTCTCGCGTTGCAGCGAAAGACGCAGATCCGGCTCGCGGTCGGCGTTCGCGACGATCTCGAGGATCAGCGCGCGCAGCACGGGCTCATCGGGCCCCGTCGTCAGCGACCACTCGATGACCGCGGCGAAGCGGTCGGCCGTCGCTGCTCGGGCGAGCGATTCGTCGAGGGCGGCCTGCCAGCGGTCGCGACCGTGATCGAGGGCATTGAGGATCAGCGCGGCGCGCGAGGGGAGGTAGTTGGTGACCAGCGTCGTCGACCCGCCCAGCTCCCTCGCGACCGAGCGGATCGTGACGGCGTGCGAGCCGGCGGATCGTGCGACGCGGATCGTGGCGGCGGCGATGTCGGCGAGGCGCTGATCGGCGTCTACCTCTCTGGGCATGCACCCACCCTATTCATGCCCGTAACACAAGTGCAACATTGATGTACAACACTGTTGTATTATCCTGAGGGTGATCGCGGCGACGGTGCCGCGGTGTGTGATCTCCCTCGCCCCACCCGAAAGGAAACGAGATGAGAATCCGAGGCAAGGCCGCCACGGTCATCGCAATAGGAGCAGCGGTCGCGCTGCTCGCGGGCTGCACGGCCCGTGACTCCGACACATCGCCGACCGGCGATACCACGTCCGCTCCGGTCGAACTGGTGGACGTGCTTCCCGCAGCCACCCAGCCGGTCGACGAGGTGACGTGGGCGCTCGTCGAGGGAGAGCCGCGCTCACTCCTGCCGGGAGCGGACTACAACTTCGTCCAGCCGAACCTGTGCGACAGCCTGCTGCGCGTGCAGCCCGACTTCACGGTGGCAGCGGGCATCGCCCAGAGCGCCGACTGGGTGGACCCGGTGACCTTCGTCATCGACATCCGCCCCGGAGTCGCCTTCTGGGACGGGACGCCGGTCACTCCTGATGACGTCGTCTACAGCCTGGAACGGCACCACTCCGACGTGACCTCGGCCTTCTACGGCGCCTTCGTGCTCGTCGCCCCGGAAGGCGGCATCGAGGTGACCGGCGAGAACCAAGTCACCGTCCACTTCGTCGCGCCCGACTCCACCTTCCGCGATGCGCTCGCCGGGGGTGCCGGCGCGGTGCTCAGCAAGGCTGTGAGCCAGGCGCAGGGAGCGGCATTGGGGACCTCGGGCGGTGAGCTGATGTGCGCGGGGCCGTACGAGCTGGAGAGCTGGACCCCCGGCAGCGAGATCGTCACGGTCGCCAACGAGGACTACTGGGACGGCGCCCCGCTGACGAAGAAGATCACGTACAAGTTCATCCCCGACGGCACGACCCTCACGAACGCGCTCCTGGAGGGCGAAGTGGACGGTGCGTTCAACGTCGCGCCGGCCAGTCGCGACGCGTTCGCGTCCTCCGACACGGGTCGCCTCATCGTCGGACCGTCCACCGCATCGTTCTCGTTCGGCCCCACGCGGGACAGCGGAGCGGGCGCCGATCCGAAGATCCGCCAGGCGCTCAGCCTCGCGATCGACCGCGAGCAGTACATCGCCACCGTGCTGCACGGTCTCGGCCAGCCGCAGAGCACGTTCGTCGCGCCGTTCTCGTGGGCCGGGTCCGATGCCGCGGACGTCTACCAAGCGGGCTACGACGCACTCGCGGCTCCCGAGGTCGACCTCGACGCGGCCAAGAAGCTCGTCGCGGACTCCGGCGAGGACACGTCCGTACCGCTGCGCATCGCGATCCCCGCGGGCAATAAGGAGCTCTCGCAGACCGCTGCGATCGTGCAGAGCGCGGCCGAGAAGATCGGTCTGACCGTCGAGATCGACGAACGCCAGGCAGCGGACTTCGCGGCGATCTTCTTGCCCGACCCGGGCCCGCGCGAGAACATCGACTTCGTTGCGACGACCGGATACACCGAGACCCCGGGTGTGCTCGCCTACCCGCAGCTGTTTCTGCTTCCGCCGGACCAGGGTGGCATCTTCAACTGGACCGGCTACGCGAACGCCGACGTCACCGCGGGGCTGCAGGCCGCACGCACCACACCGGATGCGACCGGTGCGGCTCAGGCCTACGTGGCGGCGCAGGAGGTCTTCGCGCCCGACCTGCTGCAGGTGACGCTCGCAGGGTCGTACCACACGACGTTCCTGAGCGACGACCTGACGGGGGTCGTCACCTCGGTGGCCGCCTACTCGAGCCCGTGGGCTCTGCACCTCGGCGGCGAGTGACCGACGCGACCGACCTCGACACGACAGGACGACGATGAACGCCAGCGTGACCCGGCAGCTGCTGGGCAAGCTCGGAGGCTTGCTGCTGACGCTCTTCCTGTCGAGCATCGTGATCTTCTCGGCGGTGCTGCTCACCCCCGGCGACCCGGTCGTCGCCCTCGCCGGGGGTGTGCGGCCGACGCCGGAGATGATCGAGGCGATCACCGTGCAGCACCACCTCGACCAGCCGGTCTGGGTGCAGTACCTGTACTGGATCGGCGGCGTGCTCACCGGCGACCTCGGCAGCTCGTTCGTCTACAAGACGCCGGTGGTCGAACTGATCGGCCCGCGCTTCGGCGTCACACTGCTGCTCGTGCTGTACACCCTGGTGCTCATCGTGGTGTTCGGCATCGGATCGGGCATCCTGGCCGCTACGCGCGGTCGCGCGACCGATCGTGCCGTGCTCGTGGCGACCTCGTTCGGGGTCGCACTGCCGACCTTCGTCGTCGCGATCCTGCTGATCTGGGTCTTCGGGCGCGTGCTGGGCTGGTTCCCGGTGTACGGCGCGGGCGAAGGCATCCTCGACAACCTGTATCACCTGACGCTTCCGGCGATCTCGCTGTCGGTCCTCTACATCGCCTACCTCAGTCGCATCACCCGGGGCGCCGTCGTCGGCCAGCTGCACTCCGAGCACGTCGACACCGCTCGCGTGCGTGGCATCCCCCGCGGCCGGATCTTCCGCCGGCACGTGTTCCTCAACGCGTCGCCGCAGATCCTCGCGATCTCGGGTGCGACGGTCGCGGGCCTGTTCGCGGCATCCGCCATCGCCGAGCAGGCGTTCGGCATCGGGGGACTGGGGTCGCTGCTCACCGAGGCCGCCGCCCGCAAGGACCTTCCCGTCGTGCAGGTGATCTCGCTGCTGCTCGTGATCCTGTTCGTCGTGCTCAATGCGGCGGCAGACGTCGCGATCGCCCTCATCGACCCCGATTCCGTCAAGCCGAGGAGGACCGCATGAGCGTCGCCCAGCTCGCCGGCGGCCGCGTTCCGGCGTTCGCCCGGCGCCTCGCCGTGCGCGACCCGCTGATGATCGCGGCGGGCGTCGTCGCCGTCGGCGTGCTCGCGATGGCGCTGTTCGGCCCGCTGCTCGCGCCGTACGACCCCAATGAGCTCTACGTCGGGCCGATCTCGGGCGCCCCGTCGTCCGCGCACTGGATGGGCACCGACGACCTCGGCCGCGACATCCTGTCGCGGGTGCTCGTCGGCGCCGGTCCGAGTGTGTTCGCGCCTGTCGCCGTCGTGCTCGTCTCATCGCTGCTGGGCTCGATCATCGCGGTCGCATCGGCCTGGTTCGGCGGCTGGGTCGACGCCGTGAGCTCACGGCTGATCGAGGTGATCTTCGCGATCCCGGGGCTCGTGCTGGCGGTGCTCGCGGTCTCGATGTTCGGCAAGGGCCTCGTCGCCCCGATCGTCGCACTGTCGATCGCGTACGTCCCGATCGTGTCGCGACTGGTGCGCGCATCGGCGCGTCAGGAGCTCGGCAAGCCGTACCTCGCGGCGCTGCGGATCCAGGGTGTCGGCTCGTGGGCGATCTGCCTGCGCCACCTCGTGCCCGCCCTGCTGCCGGCCGTGCTGGCGCAGTCGACGGTGGGCTTCGGCTACGCGATGCTCGACCTTGCGGCGATCTCGTTCCTCGGTCTCGGGGCTCAGCCGCCGGCGTCCGACTGGGGTGTCATGATCGCCGCCGGGCAGCCGTCGCTGCTCGTCGGCGCGCCAGAGCAGTCGATGTTCCCGGCGGTCCTCGTCGTGCTCACCGTGCTGGCGGTCAACATCCTCGGTGCCCGCGTCACCGCCTGGGCAGAAGGAGCCGATCGATGACCCCGTACGTCCTCGAGCTCGAGCATGTCTCGATCGCGGCGCCCGCCGCCGACCGCCCGCGCACGATCGTGGAGGATTGCACGCTGCAGGTGCGCGCCGGCGAGGCGCTCGGCCTCGTCGGCGAGTCCGGCTCGGGCAAGACCCTGTCGGTGCGCGCGGTGGCGGGGCTGCTGCCCGACGGGTTCGTCACGGGCGGCGCGATCCGCATCGACGGCGACGACATCTCGACCCTGTCGTCCAGACGCCTGCGCGACATCCGGGCGCGGCGCCTCGGCATGGTGTTCCAGACCCCGCGGGCACATCTGAATCCGCTGCGGACCATCGGCGACTTCATGACCGAGGCGTTGATCTCGGTGGCGGGGGAGAGAGCGGATGCCGCCGACCGGCGCGCGCAGGACCTCCTGGCGGAAGTCGGCATCCCCGACCCTGCGCGTCGCATGCGGCAGCGGCCGGGCGATCTGTCGGGCGGCCTGCTGCAGCGCGTGATGATCGCGGCGACCCTGGCGATGGATCCGCCGATCCTCCTCGCCGACGAGATCACGACGGCACTCGACGTCACGACGCAGGAGGAGGTCATGGCGGTCATCGCCGACCTCCGCCGCCATCGTGACCTCGCGATGCTCTTCATCACGCACGACCTCGCCCTGGCCGGTGCCGTGTGCGACCGCGTCGCCGTCATGCAGCACGGCCGCACGATCGAGACGCTGCCGGCAGCGACCATGCGCCGCGACGCATCGGACCCGTACACGAAACGGCTGCTGTCGGCGTCGCTGTCCGACGAGACCGCCGAGCTCGCCGCGTCCGGCGATCTCGGTACGAGCGGCCTGGCCGGCGAGCCGGTGCTGCGCGTGGCGGACCTGCGCAAGACGTTCTCGGTGCGCTCGCCCCGGGGCGGGCGCGAGGAGTTCGTCGCCGTCGACGGCGTCGGCTTCACGCTGGCCCGAGGCGGTTCGCTCGGCGTCGTCGGCGAGTCGGGCTCGGGCAAGTCCACCACGGCTCGGATCATCTGCGGACTCGAGACCTCCGACGCCGGTGAGGTCGTCGTCAAGGGTGCGGACTGGGCCCGTCCGGCCCGCCGCGCGGCGGACCGCCGAGCCCGTGCCCGCATCGCGCAGATGGTGTTCCAAGACCCCTACCAGTCACTCGACCCCCGGCAGACCGTGCGGCAGTGCCTCGTCGAGGCGGTCGCCGTCCATCGCCGGGGATCGACCCGCGGCGAGCTGGACGCGCGGGTGGACGAGCTGCTGTCGGCGGTGAAGCTCGCCTCCGAGCTCGCCGCGCAGCGGCCGCGCACGCTGTCGGGCGGGCAGCGGCAGCGGGTCGCGATCGCACGCGCTCTGGCCGCCGAGCCCGAGATTCTCGTGCTCGACGAGGCCGTCTCGGCATTGGATGTCACGACCCAGGTCGAGATCCTGACGCTGCTGGACGGCATCCGCCGCGAGGCAGGCGTCGCGCTGCTGATGATCTCGCACGACCTCACGACCGTGCGTCGCCTGTGCGACCACGTCGTCGTCATGAGGTCGGGCGTCATCGTCGAGCAGGGGGCGATCGCCGACGTGCTGGATCACCCTCAGGCCGAGTACACGCGGGAGCTTCTGGACTCGATCCCGCGTACGGGCTGGGTGCCGCGTCGGCGACTGCCGGCGCGGACGTCCGCGCTGCCCACCGTGGCCACGACGACCACCCGCATCATCACCCGAGGAGAGAAATGACAGATCGACCGCTGTGGCAGCTGAGCGCCCGCGAGCTGGCGGAGGCGGTGCGCTCGCGCGCGACCACCGCTCGCGAGGTGATCGACGCCCATCTCGATCGCATCGACGTGGTCAATCCCGTCGTGAACGCGCTGACGGTCGTGTTCCACGATCGCGCGCGCGAGCTCGCCGATCGTGTGGATGCCGCGCGGGACGCCGGAGCAACGATCGGGCCGCTCGCCGGGGTGCCGTTCACCGTGAAGGAGAACATCGACCTCACGTGGTCGGCGACCACGAGCGGCTGGCAGTTCCTCGCGGAGGCCGTGCCCGGCGACGACGCGACCATGGTGCGGCGGCTCCTGGATGCCGGCGCCATCCCCGTCGGCCGCGGCAACATGCCGGACTGGGGTCTGCGGTGGGACACCGACAACGACCTGTTCGGCCGGACCGTCAACCCGTGGGATCCCAGCCGTGTGCCCGGTGGCTCCAGCGGCGGCGACGCTGTCGCCGTCGCGACAGGCATGACCCCGCTGGGTCTCGGCAATGACTACGGCGGCTCGCTTCGGCTGCCCGCCTACGCGGCCGGCGTGTGCGCGCTGCGTCCGTCGTCGGGCAGGGTGCCGGCGCCGATGCTCGACGTGACCGAGCCGGTCTCGCTGTCGCTGCTGTTCTTCGCCGTCAACGGCCCCATCGCTCGCACCGTGGACGACCTCGACACCGCCTTCGCGCTCATGCACGGCGCCGACGGGGCCGACCCGAGCGCCACCAGCATCCCTCATCCCGCGGCGTACGACGGTCCCCGTCGGGCAGCGGTCGTCCGTGATCCGCTGGGCTGGGGCGTCGACCCGCAGGTGGCCGACGCGGTCACCCGCGCCGCCGACGCCCTCGCCGCGGCGGGCTGGCAGCTCGACGAGGTCGAGCCGCCGCTCATCGAAGAGGCGGCGACGCTGTGGCGCAAGATCTCCACCACCGAGATGGTGGGCGCGTTCCTGCCCGGAGCGCTGCCGATGCCGCTGTCGGACGGGTCGACTCGGTACTTCCTCGACAATGCGGCCGAGACCGAGATCCTCGAGTCGGGTCAGGCGTACGGGGGCGCGTGGGCGCAGCGGGCGATCGTCGCGGCCGCCTGGGAGAAGTTCCAGTCCCGGTATCCGATCGTGCTGGGCCCGGTGTCGGCGCGCCGCATGCCTCGGATCGGCTTCGACCTGTCGGGTCCTGCCGCGACGACCGAACTGTGGCGCGACCACCGGCTGCTGGTCACGGTGAACTTCCTCGGTCTGCCGTCTGTCGCGGTGCCCACCGGGCTCGACGAGGACGGACTGCCGACGGGCGTGCAGCTCATCGGCCCCCGCAACGGGGACCACGTCGCGCTCGCCGCCGCCCGTGACGTCGAGGCGGCGCTCGGCACGCTGACCCCGGTCGAGGCGCGCGTGGCGGGCGCCGTCGGATGAGCGGGTCCGAGCCGGGCCTGGAGTATGTCTTCGAGTTGCGCGTCGCGGTGGACGAGCCGATCCGGGTCGGGCGCACCGCCTCCGAGGACCTCAACGTCACGCCCATCGTCGGCGGGTCGATCGCCGGACCCCGGCTTGACGGCAGGGTGCTGCCGATCGGCGCGGACTGGTGGGTGACGCGCGGCGAGACGACGCAGCTCGACGCGCGGTACGTCGTCGAGGCCGCCGACGGGGCGGCGATCGACGTCGTCAACCGCGGCTACTGGCATGCCGGCGAGTCGGTCGAGTCACGGCTGCGCGCGGGGGAGCAGGTCAGCGAGGCCGAGCTCTACTACCGCACCGCTTTCGTCTTCCAGACCGGCGCGGAGGCCCACCGGTGGCTCACCGAGGCGCAGTTCGTCGGGTATGCGCGGCCCGAGCCCGGTCACGTCTGCATCCGTGTGTACCGCGTGACGTGAAGGGACGTGGATGCCGGGGCCCCGGCATCCCGTCCCTTTCACACGTACCCGAACGCGGGCGGGAACACGACGACCACGACGGCCGCCCACGCCAGGTACACCGGGAGGAAGCCGGTCTGCCAGCGTTCCAGGCGTTCGAGCGGAGCACGGCGCATCGCGAAGCGCAGCTGCAGCCAGGCGGCGCCGGCGAGGTTCGCCAGCAGGATCACGTTGAGGCCGAGCGAAGCGAGCTTGTTGGGGCTCGCGCCCCACTCCGCGATACGGCCGATCATCGCGACCAGGACCATCAGGTCCACGACGATCGCGGCGGCCACCAGCACCAGCTGCATGCGGTCGAACCACGACGGCGGTGCCAGCGGGTCGCGCGCGGACTGTGCATACAGCAGCAGGCCGACGACCACGACCAGCACGACGTCGAACAGGATGAGCAGGTCGCGCTGACCGAACACCTCGACGCCCGACGCGGTGCTGAAGCCCTGCACGACACCCGCGACGATGAACGCGAGCAGCAGCAGCGTGAACAGCGGCGTGAAGAGCTTCGTCAGCACGGGGGCGATGTTCTCGATGACGCTCTGCTTCGCCTCGACGAGCCACGCCGCGACGACGACCGCGCCGGCGACGCCGCAGGGCACCATCCATTCCTGCACGAAGAGGGCGGCGTCCATGCCGATCGCGGCGAACACGCCCATCGTCAACGCGATGAGCACGCCGCCGCCCAGGGCGATGAGCGCGAGGTACACGACCCATTCGCCCGTGAACCGGAGGAAGTCCATGCGTGCGCGGCTGGAGCGCACCCGCCCGTCCACGTAGCCGATGCCGATCACGAGCCAGAGCCCGACCGCGCAGTGGGCCGAGGCGAGTACGAGCGTGGCGGCATCCGGCTGAAACGGGTAGACCGCCATCAGCACCGCCGCGAGCACGAACGGCGCCGCCACGACGAGCACCGTCGCCGCCGACGCCCGCCGGCGCACCAGGAAGTACGCGGCCACGAACGGGAGGATCAGCAGAGCGAGGAAGCGCGGGTAGAAGTCGCCCGGGTCGGCGAAGTCGATTCCGAACAGTGCGGGCAGCTTGACCGCGATCGCGGCACCGATCGCGAGGCCCACCGCGAGCGCCAGTCCGCCGGCGCGAGGCGCAGCGGGCTCGTCGGCGAGCATGAGCTGCTTCCACAGGCGCTCGGAGTGCTCGCGCGCGAACTCGCGCGACAGGTCGTCGAGCCCGCCGAGCCGCTTCACTGCCACGAGGAACGCCTCGTCGGCGTCGAGCCCGGATGCCGCCAGCCGGCCGATCTCGTCCCGCAGATGATCCTCGAGCTCGTCGACGTCGCGCCCGTCGATCGCCTCGCGCCGCGACACGTAGGTGCGCCAGGTCGAGATCTGCTGTTCGGTGGCAGCGTCGAGGTCGTCGCCCACGTTACGCACCCCCGAGCGCCGGCGCGCCGAAGAGGTCGGTGCCGCCCTCGCGACCCTGCCAGACCTGCTGCAGCGCCTTGCTGACGACGCTCCACTGACGGCGCTGCTCGGCGAAGGCGGCTCGCCCTTCGGCGCTCAGCCGGTAGTGCTTGCGCGGGCGGCCGCTCGGCGAGGCTCCCCACGACGACTCGACGTGGCCGAGGCGCTCCAGCCGATGCAGCAGCGGGTAGAGCATGCCGTCGCTCCATTCGAGCTCGCCGCCCGAGAGTTCGCCGACGCGCTGCAGGATCGCGTAGCCGTACGACTCCCCGTCGGCGAGGATGCCGAGCACCATCGGCGTCGCCGCGGCGGCGACCAAGTCTTTGCCGATCTTCACGAGTACCTCCATACCTAGGACAGCTACGTACATAGAAGTACAAGTTACCTAGAAGTGCAAGGTAAGCGGTCGATCAGCCCGCGCCGAGCGCGATGATCCCCTGGATGAACGCGAGCGCACCGACCGCGGCGAGCGCAGCCGCTAGGACGAGCGTGCCGCGCCGGGTCAGCCACGCGCGCGCCGCGTCGACCGGTCCCCGGGCTCGCGCGCCCGCGACGAAGTAGACGAGCACCGGCACGAGGACAGTGGATGCCGCCACCACCGTGAACAGCGAGAGGACCAGCGCGAGCCGGCCGGGGGTGAGGCCCGCCGTTCCGGCGGCCAGGCCGCCGGAGAGCGAGAGCAGAAGATTGGGCGGGTTGACCGCCATGATCGCGCCGACGGCGAACGCGACGGGCGGGCTCGCACGGTCGACGACGCGGAGCAACATCGGCGGACGACGCCCGGGCCCGCCGGCATCCGGCCGACGCAGCCAGATCACGGTCGCCAGTCCCAGCAGGATCACGCCGACCGCCAGCTGGATCAGCGCCGGGAGAGTCCGGCCGGCCCCCGGAGCACGCTCGGGGATGACGGCGGCGAGGAGGGCGAAGGCCGTGACTGCGGCACCGATCCCGAGCATCCATCCCAGCAGGAACCCGACGCTCGCCGTCTTCGCCCGCGGCGAGAGCAGCAGCAGAAGGGTCGCCGCGATCGCCACCGGGCTGATCGCGATGCCGACCGCCGCCGCGAGACACGGGCCCAACGCAGCGGGGTTCACCGATCCGGCTTCACCGTGACCGGCAGCGCGTCGACGCCGAACACCACCGACAGTCCTCGGAACGAAGGTGTGTCCTGCGCGACGGCGAGATCCGGAAACCGGCGGAACAGCGCGGGCAGCGCGATCCGCAGTTCGAGGCGCGCGAGTTCCGCGCCCACACACCTGTGCACGCCGTGCCCGAACGCGAGGTGGGACGCCTCTGCGGGCGTGAGACGGATGCCGTCCAGCCCGGGACCGACGCGCGGATCCCGGTTCGCGGCGCTGAGCGAGCACACGACGACGTCGCCCGTTTCGATGACGACGTCGCCCACTTCGACCCGCCGCCGCGCGAAGCGGGGAAAGGCGACCTGCACGACCGTGAGGTAGCGGAGCAGTTCGTCGACGAGCGCGGCGACGGCCGGCGCCTCGCCCTCGCGCATGACGCGGCGCGCCTCGTCGTCGCGCGAGAGCACGATCGCGGCGAGTGCCAGCGTGCTCGCGGTCGATTCGAACCCGCCCGTCAGCACGCCGTCGGCGAGCCCGGCGAGCTCTGCGTCGGTCACCTCGTCGGGATGCTCAGTGAGGATGCGGCCCAGAAGGCCGTCACCGGGCGTCGTCCGCTGTGCCGCGACGATGCCGCGGAGGTAGTCCAGGGACGACGTGATGGTGCCCAGCGACTCGCCGATCCCGCCCGCGACGTCGAAGCGTGCGCCGCAGTGTGCCATGAACTCGTCCCGCTCCTCCGGCGCGATCCCCAGCACCGCGCTGATCGTGAGGGCCGGGATCGGCACAGCGAAGGCCGGTACGAGATCGAAGGGGGCTGCCGGCGCGGCGGCTGCGGCATCCGCCATCTCGTCCAGGCACGTCGTGACGACGTCCTCGATGAACGGCGCGAGACGGGCGAGGCGGTGCACGGTGAACTCCGGCCCCACGAGGCGACGCAGGCGGGTGTGGTCGGGGGGATCGAGCATTCCCAGACCGCCCGGATCCTGGTCTGCCGCCAGGGCGCCGACCCCGACGAGGTTGCGGAAGTCGTTGCTGAAGCCCTCCGTGTCGGACAGCACCGTCCGCACCTCCTGGTAGCCCGTCACCAGCCACCCGCGCAGACCCAGGGGCAGGGCGAGGCGGCTGATCGGCGTCCGCTGCCGCAGGTCGGCGAGCTCGGGGACGGGGTCCAGGCCCTCACGCAGCAGCGGGAGTTGCGATGCCGGAGGGAGGCGATCCAGGAGCGAGCCGCCGCTGCGCCTTCCTGCCAGGCGGATGACACGGCCCAAAGCCCATCGGTGCGCACCGCGGATCGCACGCAGAAACGGCTCGGATCCGCGAGTCATGCGACACCTCTTCGCCGTTGTCAGCGCCCCAGTGCGGTGCTAGCTTGTGGGCACCACACTAGATCCACACCGTGGTTCGCGGAATCGCCCACTGGGGAGGCGTATATGCGAAGCGCCGATCTCGTCGTGGCGGACGTCACCGTCGAGTACCGCGACGCCGGCCAGGCCGTGCGCCCGCTCGACCGACTGTCGTTCCGCGCCGACGACGGAGAGCTCGTCGTGGTGAAGGCGCCGAGCGGCGGCGGCAAGACGACGCTGCTGTGCGTGCTGGCAGGTCTGCTCTCGCCCACCCGCGGCACGGTCAGGTTCGGATCGACTGAGATCACCGCGCTCTCCCGCGCGGGGCTGCTCGAGCATCGCCGCCGCACCGCCGGGATGGTGTTCCAGTCGTTCAATCTGCTGGCGAGTCTGACCGCGGCCGAGAACGTCTCCGCACCCCTGGTGCTCACCGGAACAGGACGGCGCGCCGCCCGCGCGCGGGCGCTGGCGGCACTTGACCGCGTCGGTCTCGCCGACCGGGCCGGATTCCGCCCCGGACGGCTGTCTGGTGGACAGCAGCAGCGGGTCGCGTTCGCCCGGGCCCTCGTCCGTGAGCCCGCGCTCCTGCTGGCCGACGAGCCCACCGCGCATCTGGACGCGCCCAACGCCGACGCGATCGTAGGACTGCTGCGCGGGTTCGTGCGGCCCGGGCGCCTCGTCGTGGTCGCCACCCACGACGACCGCTTCCTCGACGTCGCCGACCGGCTGGTGCACCCCGAGCCCGCGCAGGCCGCCTGATGTCGGCACTGCCGGCGCGGGGCACGCCGTTGTGGGTGCTGGCGCTCTGGCTCGTCCCGCTCCTCGTGCCGGATCGGCGGCTGCGGCTGGCCGCCGCCGTCGTGGCGGCGTCGGCGCTCTCGTTCTTCCGCGACCCGGAGCGCCGTCCGGACGGCGCCGGGTTCGTCGCCGCCGCGGACGGTCTCATCCGCGACGTGTCTCAGGGGGAGGACGGCCGCTGGCTGGTCTCGACCTACCTCAGCCTCCGCGACGTCCACGTCACCCGCGCGCCAGAGGACGCCACGATCGCCCGGCAGGACTACCGGCGCGGCACGCACCGCGCCGCGTACCACGACGCCGCGAGCCGCAACGAGCGACTCGCGTGGGACCTCGAGACCGTCCACGGACCGATGCGACTCGTGCAGTACTCCGGCGCCGTCGCACGCCGCATCGTTCCCTACGAGACCGCTGGCGCACGGGTCGCCCGGGGCGCTCGTCTCGGTCTCATCCGCTTCGGCTCGCGAGTCGACGTGACGCTCCCGCCGGGCGCCGTCCCCCTCGTGGCCGTCGGAGCGCGGGTTCGCGCCGGCAAGACGCGCATCGGCATGATCGGCGAGGCATGAGGATCCTGGGAATGGTGCGGCCGGGTCTGGCCGATGCCCTCACGATCGGCAACGCTCTCTGCGGTGCAGCGGCCATCGGCGTCGTCGTCGCGACACCGTGGGCGGTGGATGCCGCCAGTGAGAGTGCGACGCTGCGCATCGTCGCGCTGCTCATCCTCGCCGGCGTCGTGCTCGACGTGTGCGACGGTGCGGTGGCCCGCGCACGCGGCGGAACACCGCTCGGGCGACACCTGGACTCGCTGGCCGATGTCGTCACGTTCGGCGTTGCGCCGGTGATCGCCGTCGTGGGAGTGGCGATCCGCCGATCCTCGCCCTGGGAGACGATCGCGCTCGCGATCGGGGGCCTCGCCTTTGTGGCGGCGGCACTCGTGCGGCTGGCGGACTTCGACGCCGGTCGCAGTCGTGAGCGATTCTTCACCGGGATGCCGTCGCCTCTGGCCGCCGTCACCGCACTGAGCGTCGGGCTCGTCCTCACCGAGCCGTGGCTCACGGCGGTGGCGATCGTGCTGATCGGATGGCTCATGGTGAGCGGGATCCGCTATCCCCACAGCCGGGGCGTCGGACTCATCGCCGAGGCGGCGGGCGTGGCCGTCGCCGTCGTCGGGCTCCTGGGCGTCATCGACGTGCGCATCCCCGCGCTGCTCGCGATCGCCGGCTGCGTGGTGGTGGCACCCGTCGCGCTCGCGGCATCCGAACGGCGGGGCCGCCGCTCGGGCGCCGCGGCGAAGACGCCCCGCGGGGTATCGGCGGATCCCTGATGCTGCTGGTGCTTGCGCGCGACCTGCAATGGCGCTGGCGGCGGATCGCCGCGGGCGTGATCGCCACCGCGCTCGTGCTGGCGATGACGCTCCTGCTGGGTGCCCTGCGCGACAGCTTCGTCGCCGAGACCGAGCGCGCGGTGGCCTTCTTCGCCGCCGACGCCTGGATCGTCCCCGACGACACCGCCGGCCCCTTCACCTCGAACTCGCCGATCCCGGCGGCGGTCGCCGCCGAGGTGCAGACGCAGGACGACGTCCGCGATGCGACGCCGGTGGCGATCTTCCGCCACGCCGTCCGGGGGATCGGGCCGGAATTCACCGATGTGAGCATCGTCGCGTATGAGCCGGGCGGGGTCGTGAGCCCGGTGGTGGCGGACGGACGCGCGCCGTCTGCGTCGGGCGAGACGGTCGTCGACCGGAGCGTCGGCGCGCGGCTCGGGCAGCGGATCACCCTGGCGGGCGTAGAGCTGACGGTCGTCGGCATCCTCGACGGGTTCACGATGTACGGCGGGACCCCCGGCATGCTCGTGACCCTCGAAGACGCGCAGCGCGTCGCCTACGGCGGCGAGGAGCTCGCCAGCGCCATCGTCGTGAAGGGCACACCGCGCGACCTGCCGAAGGGACTGGTCGTCGACACTCCCGCCCAGGTGCGGGAGGACCTGCGCCGGCCCCTCGCCGTCGTCACGGGTGCGCTGGGGGTGCTGCAGGTGCTCCTGTGGCTCGTCGCCGCCGCGATCGTGGGACTTCTCGCGTACCTGTCGAGCCTGGACCGGCAGCGCGACGTGACGGTCTTCAAGGCGCTGGGCGTCTCGAGCGGACGGCTCGTCGCGGGCGTCCTGGCCGAGGGCGTCGTGACCGCCGTCCTCGGCGCGGCGGTCGGACTGGTGCTCGGCATGGTCCTCGTGCCGCTGTTCCCGATCGATGTGGTCGTCAGCGCCGGCCAGGCCGCGGCGCTCTTGGCCCTTGCCGTTCTTGTCGGCATGCTCGCCGGCTCGCTCGGCGTGCGCCGCGTGCTGCGCGCCGACCCCGCCCGCGCGTTCGCATCGCTGAGCTGACCGGACGCGCACTCGATGACGCCCCGTGACGAGGACGGCTCCCGGGGGATCAGGTCGCCGTCCCCGTGTGTTGGGATGGAGTGTGACTCAGCCCGCCACCCTGTCAGACGTCGCCGCTCAGACCGCCGCCCGCTGGGCTGCCGTCTCGGCCCCGCACGGCACCGCCGCCCTCCGCCACACGCACTGGCTCGACGCCGAGGCGCGCGCCTACGACGGAGCACCGGGGCGGTGGCACGGTGAGGACGGCCGCGTCGTCGGCACCGGGCTGCCGGGTGCGGTGAGCGCCGTGACGCTGTCGGCCGGCGAGCACGTCGACGTGGGCGCGCTGCGCCTCAAGGCCATCAACCGCGGCGGCGCGCCGGCGCTGCGCGTGTTCGACCCCGAGACGCCGGGACGGACCTCGCTGCGCGGCATCCTCTCGTTCCCGCACGACGACGCCTGGGCGATCCGCGGCGTCTTCCGCCCGGCGGCCGAGGGGCAGTCGATCGTCATCGAGAGCGTCGACGGCTACGAGCGCGAGGAGCCGGCCGTCGGCACGATCGCGCTGGAGGTCGGCGGCGAGCCGGTCGAGCTGACGGTGTGGGGTGACCTCGACGACGAGCTCGAGGCCGTGATCGCCGACGGCACGAGCAACGTCGACGCGTACCGGTTCCGCTTCCTGCCGATCGAGCTGCCCGCCCCCGACGGCTCCGTCACGGTCGACTTCAATCGCGCCTACCTGCCGCCCTGTGCGTTCAGCGACCACTACGTGTGCCCGCTGCCGCCGCTCAACAACCGCCTCGCCGTGCGCGTCGAGGCGGGCGAGCGCATCGCCGACCGCGCCTGACGCGGCGCCGCCCCGCGGTGCGCCACAATGGTGCCCGCGGGCGGCACTCCGGCCCGTGATCGAGTCGGAGGGGCGGGAACGATGGCCAAGGGCGCGAAACCGAAGAAGGTCCGCTCGGAACTGAAGAACACCGCGTACGAGATCTTCATCGGGGTGCTCTCGATCCTGTCGATCGTCAACCTTGTGCTGGTGTACGCGGTCCGCGGCGACCCCTCGCTGCAGACCGTGCTGAGCGTCATGAACGGCCTGTTCAGCGTCATCTTCCTGATCGACTTCGTCTATCGGATCTTCACGGCGCCATCGGCGACCCGGTACTTCTTCAGAGACTTCGGCTGGGCGGACCTGCTCGCGAGCCTGCCGTTCGCCCAGTTCAAGATCCTTCGCGTCTTCCGCCTCGTGCGGGTGTACCGCCTGCTGCGGGCGCTGGGCGTGCGCACCGTCGTGCGCACCCTCGTGCGCGATCGGGCCAACAGCGCGCTGATGACGCTGCTCATGATGGGCATCCTCGTGCTGCAGTTCGGCAGCCTCTCGATGCTGGCGATCGAGGAGCACGCCGAGGGCGCCAGCATCACGACGGCCTCGGATGCCCTCTGGTACACCATCGTCACGATCGCGACGGTCGGCTACGGCGACACCTACCCGGTGACCAACCTCGGCCGCATCCTCGGCGGGATGATCATCATCGTCGGCATCGGCATCTTCGGCACGTTCACCGGCTACCTCGCGAACGTGTTCCTCGGACCCTCGAAGTCCGATGCGCCCGCGAGTGCGGAAGGGGATGCCGCCACCGCAGGCGCGGACGTCCCGGCCGTCGCCGCAGCCGGCGCCGATGACGACGCTGGCGCCTCGACGCTCGCGGACGCGGCATCCCGCGGTGTCGCCGGCGGTGCGGCTGCGGGTGCGGTGGGCACGGGTGTCGAGGCGGTGCCCGACCATGCCGCGGACGGGGTGGCCGGTGTCGACGCCGCGCGGCTGCAGGCGCTGCTCGAGCGGTCCGAGGCGACGAACGCCGAGATCCGCAGGCTCCTCGCCCAGTCGGGCGCGTGACGGCGCCTGCAGTACTCGGCCCGAAGGTCCTCAGGCGTTCCTGGGACACTCGTGAGGAGCTGCGGACCGCGATCGTGACCTGGATCGAGCGGACATAATCACCAATTCCCCGTGTCCCGAAGAACACTGAAGTCCGGCTCGGGCTGCAAATCAATGATCACGTCAATGTTCAGCTTTAGCACGTATCTTCATCGGCGGGCGTTTCAGGATACTGAGGGGAGCGTCGATGTTTGATCGCGTCCGAATACGGTTGGTTTGCTGCGCAACAGCAGTTATAGGTCTCGGCGTGCTCACGAGCTGCGTGCCTTCGGACCCGCTCGTGGATCCCGTGTCTCTTGCCATCGTTGACGGCGTGCCTACATTCGCGTGGTGTGGCGATACCACGAATCCGATGCATTACATGGGAATCGAGTACCGAACGTTCGACCCCGATACCGACGCGATCAGCACAGCCAAAGGATCTGATGGGTTCGTGTTGTCTCGCGGACTCACGTTCTCCGTTGAGAATCCTCCCACGGGCTTAGTCTTCTCATCCATCGAGAGTGCTGCTCCCACAGATGCTAGCTCTATGAGGTTGTTCCTTTATGCAGGTGGAGGAGCGGACAGTATCACCATTATGGCCTCGTTCGACATCGATGACCTGTCGGACTTGGAGGAGGGTCAATGGCTCCACCCGTCGGGAGAAGAGACTGACTTGCCTTGTGGGAACTTGAGATAAGTGCCAAACGACAGTGCAAGTTGGAAATTGCGGAAGCGTCGGTGCGGGTGCTGAATCGTCGATAGATCTGTGGTGAGGGCGGCGCGTACACGACAGGTCTGGCTGCAGTTCGCTCGCGAGTTTCATGCTCACCAGATGTCCGAAGAGCCGTCACTGGTGAGGTTGCCGTCGACGGTGACCGGGAATCTGATGGTCATCCTTCCCCTTTCGGCGGGGCGACACCGCCTAGGGTGGTGCCGTGCGGTCTCCGGTGGCGTGGGCGCGCGGGGTGCGGCACCCCGAGGCGTCCCACGGGCGCGGGGTGCGCACCGGGTTCTTCGAGGGCTGGTACGTCAAGCTCGTGTCGGCCGACCGGTCGCAGCGGTGGGCGGTCATCCCGGGCGTCTTCCGCGGCCTGGCCGGCGACGACGGCGCGCGTGATGAGGCGTTCGTGCAGGTGCTCGACGGGCTGACCGGCCGGTCCTGGTACCACTCGTTCCCGGCCGCGGAGCTGGCGGCATCCGATCGGTCCTTCGACGTGACCGTCGGGTCGAACCGGTTCCACGCCGGCGGAGTGTCGCTCGACCTTGATCAGCTGCGCGGCGAGGTGTCGTTCGCGACGCCGCTCCAGCCGTGGCCCGTCACGCTGCGCGAACCGGGGATCATGGGCTGGTACGGGCTGGTGCCGTTCATGGAGTGCTTCCACGGCATCGTCTCGTTCGGGCACGGACTGGGCGGCACGCTCGAGGTGGAGGGCGCTGAAGTGTCGTTCGACGGCGGGCGCGGCTATATCGAGAAGGACTGGGGGCGTGCATTCCCGTCGGGGTATGTATGGCTCGCGAGCAACCACATCGACACCGAGGCGGGGGAGCGCGAGGACGCGTCGCTCATCGCGTCGGTCGCAATCATCCCCTGGCTCGGCCGCTCGTTCCGCGGCTCGATCGTGGGGTTGCGCCACAGCGGCCGACTGCACCGGTGGACGACGTACAACGGCTCGCGGCAGACGCGCCTGGCGATCGACGACACCCACGTGCGCTGGTCGGTCGAAGGCCCCGACGGCATGCTCGACCTCGACGCCGAACGCGTGCGCGGCGGCCTGCTGCATGCCCCGCTGCGCACCGCGATGCATCAGCGCGTCGAAGAGACGCTGGACGCCCGCGTGACGCTTCGGCATCGGGATGCCGGCGGCCGGACGCTGCTCGAAGGGGTCGGGGAGTGCGCCGGTCTCGAGGTCTTCGGCGACACCCGGCGCCTGCTCGCACTCTGATCGCGCCGGACAGGGCGATAATGTTCGCGCTCACATCCGTTATCGGTTCGTTGCACAATCACTGGCAACTGAGACTTGTGAGCGCTAACAGTGAGCGCTAACATCCTGAATCGCGGCCACTGTCGGCGCTCCCGGAAGCTCAGCGATGCGGCATCCCTCCGGCGCACGGCGGAACGCGCCGCACATCACCTGAACAGAGAGGTTCACTCACATGAAGAAGCTGCTCTCGATCGCCGCAGCCGCTGCGCTGATCTTCGGCCTCGCGGGCTGCGCGAGCTCGGGCGACGGCGGCGATGACGCCGGTGGCGACGGCCCCAAGGCGCTCGGCGACCTGGTCGTCGGGTTCGCCCAGGTCGGCGCGGAGTCCGGCTGGCGCACCGCCAACACGAAAGACATCCAGGACTCCTTCAAGGACGCCGGGATCGAACTGAAGTTCTCGGACGCCCAGCAGAAGCAGGAGAACCAGATCAAGGCGATCCGGTCGTACATCCAGCAGAACGTCGACTACATCGCCTTCTCGCCCGTCGTCGAGACCGGCTGGGACGCCGTGCTCAACGAGGCCAAGGCCGCCGGCATCCCGGTGATCCTCACCGACCGCGCCGTCGACAGCAAGGACACGTCGCTGTATGTGTCGTTCCTCGGCTCGGACTTCATCGAAGAGGGCAAGAAGGCCGGGCTCTGGGCGCTGGACGAGTACAAGGACGCCACCGAACCGGTCAACATCGTGCAGCTGGAGGGCACCACCGGCGCCGCTCCCGCGATCGACCGGGCCGAGGGCTTCGTCGACGTGATCCGTCAGAACGAGAACCTCAAGGTCGTCGCGAGCCAGACCGGCGACTTCACCCGTGCGGGCGGCAAGCAGGTCATGGAGGCGATGCTCAAGTCGCAGCCCGACATCGACCTGGTCTACGCCCACAACGATGACATGGGTCTCGGCGCGATCGAGGCGATCGAAGCCGCGGGCATGGTCCCGGGCAAGGACATCAAGATCGTCACGGTCGACGCCGTGCACGACGGCATGCAGGCGCTCGCCGATGGCAAGATCAACTTCATCGTCGAGTGCTCGCCCCTGCTCGGCGCGCAGCTCATCGACATCATCAAGACCCTGAACGACGGCGGCACGGTCGAACCGCGCATCATCACCGAAGAGACGACGTTCAACCAGGAGCAGGCCATCGAGGCCCTGCCCGACCGCAAGTACTGAGCGCGAACGAGGGGCGGATGCCGCCGGCATCCGCCCCTCGTCACGCCGAAGTCCCCCGTTCGACGGAGAACCCAGGATGACCGACCACACGCGTCCGCCCGCCCCCGCCGGTGCCCCCGAGCCCGTGGTCGAGATGACCGACATCTCGATCTCGTTCCCGGGCGTGAAAGCGCTCGACACCGTCTCGTTCCGGATGTTCCCGGGCGAGGTCCACTCGCTCATGGGCGAGAACGGCGCCGGCAAATCGACCCTCATCAAGGCACTCACCGGCGTCTACCAGATCGACTCGGGCACGATCGTGCTGGGTGGCGACGCGGTGTCGTTCCACTCGACCGCGCAGGCGCAGGACGCCGGCATCTCGACGGTCTACCAGGAGGTCAACCTCCTGCCCAACCTCTCGGTGGCCGAGAACATCATGCTCGGCCGCGAGCCGCGTCGCTTCGGCGCGATCGACACGCGCCGGATGCGGGCACGGGCGCGCGAAGTGCTCGTCGGGCTCGGCCTCGACGTCGACCCCGGGTCGCTGCTCGGAGCGCATTCGCTCGCGATCCAGCAGCTGATCGCGATCGCCCGTGCCATCAACATCGACGCGCGCGTGCTGATCCTCGACGAACCCACCTCGAGCCTCGATGCCGACGAGGTCGCCGAGCTGTTCCGCATCATCCGCTCGCTCAAAGAGGCGGGCGTCGCGATCCTGTTCGTGTCGCACTTCCTCGACCAGGTGTACGAGATCGCCGACCGACTCACGGTGCTGCGCAACGGCCGGCTCGTGGGCGAGTACCTCACGCCCGAGCTTCTGCGCATCGACCTCGTGCAGAAGATGATCGGCAAGGAGATCACCGCGCTCGAGGACCTCGAGCAGCGCGTCCGGGAATCCGACGCGGATGCCGCCGATCCGACGGTCTTCTTGAAGGCGCGGGGCATCGGCCGCCGTGGTGCGGTCAACCCCGTCGACGTGACGATCCACGAGGGCGAGGTCGTCGGCTTCGCGGGACTGCTCGGCTCCGGCCGCACCGAGGTCGCCCGCCTGCTGGGCGGCATCGACCGCGTCGACAGCGGCACGCTCACGGTGCGCGACGACACCACGCGGCTGCGCACCCCGCGCCAGGCGCTGTCGCACCGCATCGCGTTCTCGAGCGAGAACCGACGCTCGGAGGGCATCGTCGACGAGCTCACCGTGCGCGACAACATCATCCTCGCGCTGCAGGCCGACCGCGGATGGTTCCGGCCGATCCCCAAGAAGCGGCAGGACGAGCTCGCGCAGAGCTACATCCAGGCTCTCGGGATCCGCCCGTCCGACGCCGACGCGGTCGTGCGCAACCTGTCGGGCGGCAACCAGCAGAAGGTGCTGCTCGCCCGCTGGCTGGCGGTGGCACCCCGTCTGCTGATCCTCGACGAGCCCACGCGCGGCATCGACATCGGCGCCAAGGCCGAGATCCAGAAGCTCGTCGTGAGCCTCGCCGAGAACGGCATGAGCGTCGTCTACATCTCGGCCGAGCTCGAAGAGGTGCTGCGCCTCAGCCACCGCGTCGTCGTGATGCGCGATCGCCGCATGGTGGCCGACCTCGCCAACGACGATCTCACCGTCGACAGCCTGCTCGCCCTCATCGCCGACGGCAGCGACGATGCCGATACCACCCCGGCCCTCACCGGCCCGACCGCGGAGGAACCCGCATGACCGCCCTGCTGGCACGTCTGGCCGCGAGCAGGCTGCTCTGGCCGCTCGTGATGCTCGCGGTACTGCTGATCATCGACGTGATCGCGGTGCCCGGCTTCTTCTCGATCACCGTGCGCGACGGCAACCTGTACGGCAGCCTGATCGACATCCTGCGCAACGGCGCCCCGACACTGATCGTCGCGATCGGCATGACGCTCGTCATCGCCACGCGCGGCATCGACCTGTCGGTGGGTGCGGTTGCGGCGATCTCGGGTGCGGTGGCGTGCAGCATCCTGCTCGGGTCGCCCGATCCCGGCAACCCGGCGACCGTCGCCGTGGCGATCGTGGTGGCGCTGCTCATCTCGCTCGTGCTGGGAGTGTGGAACGGCTTCCTGGTCGCTGTGCTCGGCATCCAGCCGATCATCGCCACGCTCATCCTGATGACGGCCGGCCGCGGTGTCGCGATGCTCATCACCGAGGGCCAGATCCTCACCGTCACCAGCCCGCCCTTCAAGGCGCTCGGCTCGGGGTTCTGGTTCGGCATCCCGGTCGCCGTCTACATCGCGGCCATCGTGTTCGCCGTGGCTGCGACACTCACGCGTCGCACCGCGCTCGGCATGATGATCGAGGCGGTCGGCATCAACCCCGAGGCATCCCGGCAGGCGGGCATCCGGGCTCGCGGCCTGCTGTTCGCCGTGTACACGTTCTCGGCGGTGTGCGCCGCGGTGGCGGGACTCATCCTCACCGCCAACACGATGGCCGCCGACGCCAACAACGCCGCGCTGTTCATCGAGCTGGACGCGATCCTCGCCGTGGTGATCGGCGGCACGTCGCTCGCCGGCGGCCGGTACTCGCTCGCCGGCACCCTCGTCGGGGCCCTGGTCATCCAGACGCTCGTGACCACGGTCTACACGGTCGGCATCCCGCCGATCGCGACCATGGTGTTCAAGGCCGCCGTGGTCACCGTCGTCTGCCTGCTGCAGTCGCCGACGACCAATCAGGCGCTCGCATCGTTCCGGCGAAGCCTCGCCGTCCGCGCAGGAAAGGGCGTGGCATCCGCATCATGACGACCTTCACTTCCGATCAGACTCCCGCCTCCGCCCCGCCGACCCTGCCCGCACCCGGCCCGGCTCGCAAGCCCGCCGGAATCGGCGCACGTGTGCGCGATGCGTTCACGAGCCCCAAGTACGGGCCCGTGCTCGTGACGGCCGTGCTGTTCGTCGCGGTGTTCGTGGCCGGCGGCATCCGCTACCCCGGGTTCCTCAGCGGCCAGGTGCTGCTCAACCTGTTCGTCGACAACGCGTACCTCATCGTGCTCGCCGTCGGCATGACGTTCGTGATCCTCACCGGCGGCATCGACCTGTCGGTCGGCGCGGTCGTGGCGCTGTCGACGATGATCGCCGCGAGCCTGCTGCAGGCGGGGCTGCCTCCCGCCGTCGTCATCCCGCTGATCCTGCTCGCGACGAGCGTGCTGGGGCTGCTCGTCGGGCTGATGATCCACTACTTCAAGGTGCAGCCGTTCATCGCGACGCTCGCGGCCATGTTCCTCGCACGCGGGCTCTGCTACGTGATCAGCCAGAGCTCGATCGCCATCAGCGACCCCGCCTTCATCGCGCTCGCGGTCAGCCGCATCCCGCTCGGCGGGACCATGTCGATCACGTGGAGCGTCGTGATCGCGGTGATCGTCGTCGTGATCGCGGTGTGGATGCTGCACCGCACCCGCTTCGGGCGCACGGTCTACGCGATCGGCGGCGGCGAGCAGAGCGGCATGCTGATGGGCTTGCCGGTCGCCCGCACCAAGGTGCTGGTGTACGTGGTGAGCGGGTTCTGCTCGGGACTGTCGGGTGTGCTGTTCACCTTCTACACGCTGTCGGGCTACCCGCTCACCGCCATCGGCACCGAGCTCGACGCGATCGCCGCGGTCGTCATCGGCGGCACGCTGCTCGCGGGCGGCTACGGGTTTGTCCTGGGCTCGGTGCTCGGCGTGCTGGTGCTCGGCATCATCCAGACGATCATCTCGTTCGAAGGCACCCTGTCGTCGTGGTGGACGAAGATCTTCATCGGCGTGCTCCTGCTCGTGTTCATCGCGCTGCAGCGCGTGCTGACGGCGCGGCGACGATGACGGCCGGCGGCTCGGAACGAGCCTGCGGCCGGGGCAGGCGGCATCCCGCGATAATGGGGAGCGGGACGCGTCTCGACGTTCCCGAGGGGAGCGAGCGCACCACGTGAGCGCGAACGGCGACCGCAACCGCGTCGCGACGATCTTCGACGTCGCGCGCCTCGCCGGTGTCTCGCACCAGACCGTGTCGCGGGTGCTCAACGACCTGCCCAATGTGCGCCCGGCGACGCGCGAGCGGGTCGAGAACGCGATCACTCAGCTGCGCTATGTGCCCTCGCAGGCCGCCCGCGCCCTGGTGACGCGACGTTCGCGCACCATCGGGCTGGTCGCGACCGGGCTGCCCGACTACGGGCCGTCGAGCGTCGTGCTGAACTTCAACGAATCCGCGCGCGACGCCGGCTACGCCGTCATCGCGACGAACCCGGCCGATGCTGCGGCCGCCACCCTGCGGTCCGCGACCGAGATGCTCATCCGCCAGAACGTCGAGGCCGTCGTGCTGCTGGCCGCCGAGCGGGCGGCGCTCGACGCCTTCGACGGGTGGGAGCTCGGCGTGCCGCTGGTGTCGATCGCGTCCGAGTCGCGGGGGCGCGGCATCCGTGTCGCGCTCGACCAGTACCAGGGCGCACGCACGGCGGTGTCGCACCTGCTCTCGCTCGGTCACCGCGACATCGCGCACATCGCCGGGCCCGACGGCTCGATGGACGCCGAGGAGCGGCTGCGCGGCTGGCGCGACCGGCTGGCCGAGACGGGCATCGCCGGGCGCGAGCCCGAGCGCGGAGACTGGTCGCCCGAGGCGGGCCACCGCATCGGCACCGACCTCGTGCGCGCCGGCGTGCCGGGTGCCGTGTTCGTCGCCAACGACCAGATGGCGCTCGGTCTGCTGCACGCCCTGGCCGACGCGGGCCTGCGCGTGCCCGACGACGTCAGTGTGGTCGGCTTCGACGACATCCCCGAGGCCGCGCACTTCTCGCCGCCGCTCACGACCGTACGCCAGGACTTCGTGGGCCTCGGCCGCGACGCCATGGCCGCGGTGCTCACGCAGCTGCAGGACGAGGAGGCGACGGCGCCGCCGCCCACGCGCGTGCCGCAGCTCGTGGTGCGCGCCAGCACGCGCGAGCTCTGACGCCCGACTCCGTGGGCGTGGCGCAGGTCAGGCGTGCGCGCGTGCGAGGCGGCGGTTCGCGAGCAGGTTCCAGACGCCGGCGGCCAGCACGACCGCGGCGGCGACCATGGGCGTGATGAGCGCGGCGCGGGCGCCGGCGCCGTCGGCGATCAGGCCGACGACGGCGGATGCCGCGGACTGGCCCACCACGACGGCCGAGCCGAGCATCGTCATGACGGTGGCCGAACGGCCCTGCGGGCTGAACGCCGCGGCGAGGCTGTACTGCGTCACGAGCGTCGGACCGATGCCGATGCCGATGACCAGCAGCGCGAGGGCGATCGCGCCGACGCTGTCGACGAAGGGCAGCGCCATGGTGCCGGCGACGAGGACCGCCGCGAACGTCAGCCACCGAGCGGGCAGCGTGTACCGGGCAGGGAAGAGCGCGACGCCCAGGGCGAGCGCCGCCGAGCCGATGCCCATCGCGCCGTAGACGAGCCCGGCCTGCTCGGGCGCGCCGCGCTCGGCCATGAACGCCGTCAGCGACGTGAGCATCGAACCGAAGAAGAGTCCCATGCCGAGGGCGCCGACCGCCGGTGCGAGCACGCGCGCGCGGAACAGCTCCCGGACCGGAGCCTGCGCGGGCCGAGCCTCGTCGTGGGCGGAGACGGTGCGCGCGGTCGGGTGCAGCGCGAACGCGCTCACGAACACCAGTGCCAGGACGGCCGCGCCGATGACCGGCGCGGCGGGGTTCAGGGTCGTGGCGAGGAGTCCGACGATCACCGGCCCGAAGACGAACACGATCTCGTCGGCGGCGGACTCGTACGCCATGGCGCCGTTGACGACGGGTGTGCGGCGCTCCTTCGGGTAGGCGCGGCCGATGATGCCCACGAGGCGGCTGCGCGAGAGCGGCGAGACCTGGGGCATGGACGCGCCGATGAGGAACGCGGCGCCCAGGAGGGCGGCATCCGCCACCGGGGCGAACGCCAGCCACGCCATCGCCACGAGCAGCAGGCTGTTGACCGACCCGGCGATGAGCAGCACGCGACGCTGGCCGAACCGGTCGGCCGCGGCGCCCAGCAGCGGGCCGACGAGGGCGGTGCCGAGGCCGGTCATGGCGCTGGTGGCACCGCCGAGGGCGAGCGAGCCGCGCGCCGACACCACGAGCGTCAGGATCCCGACGACCATCATCGCGAACGGCAGGCGGGCGATCAGCGCGATCGGGAAATACGCGTAGCCGGCCTCACGGATGAGGCTCGGGCGCCCTCCGGCGCCGGGCTGCGTCCCGGAGGCGCGGGTGTCGGTGGGCGACAGGGCGGTGTGCATCGGGCTCCTGGCTCTCTGGCCGCCGGTGGCGGCTGATCGTGCCGCCTTGCCCCGCGCAGGAGGGCGCGGGCAGGTGATGCACATCGTGGATGGCCCGGCCATTCTACCGGGGCTGCCTGGACGCGGCCCGGGTGACGGCATCCACCGGGCTACAGCACCGCGCCCACCATCGCCTCGCCCAGCGGGCTGCGGCGATGAAGCACGCGCGCCCCTTCGCGCGTGCTGGCGACGAGCCCCGCGTCGCGCAGTACCGTCAGGTGGTGCGACGCGGTCGAGATCGCGAGCCCGGTGTCGCGGGCGACCTGTGACGTGGTGCGGGGCTCGTGCGCTTCGAGCAGGATCCGGGCGCGCGCGGGGCCGAGCAGGGCGCCCAGCACCCCGGCGACGTCGGCCGGGTCCCGCGCCCACGTCGCCGTCACCCCCTGCGCCGGGTAGAACAGGGTCGGCTGGGCCGGTGGCTCGGTGAGCACGAAGCACCCGCTTGTGCCCATCACCGAGGGCACCAGCACGAGTCCGCTGCCGTGGCAGTCGACCACCTCGCTCCAGATGCGCATGGTGACGCGCACGGCGCCGTCCGCCCAGGCGACGCGGTCGTGCAGGGTCTGCACCATGTCGCCGATGCCGCTTTCGGCGATGCGACGGGAGCGCACCGCGATGTCGGCGCGCAGCAGTCGCTCCAGCTGTGTCCACACCGGGGCGACCGCGGCGTTCCACACCGACAGCCATGCCTCGGCGATCAGGGCGCGGGCGCGGTCGGGCTGGTCGAGCATGTGCTGCACGGCGGTGCGGCGCGCGCCGTCCGAACGCACCAGCACCTTGGTCATGTCGACGGCGAAGCGCTCCTCGTCGATGTCGCGCAGCCGCTCCGCCTCGGCTTCCGGCGTGAGCTCCCACGTCGGGGTGGTGGTGAGGAAGTCGGGGAAGTAGCCCTCTTCGCGGATCAGCAGCGCGAGCACCTCGAAGTCCTCGCGGGGGATCGCACCGCGGAATGCCCGCATCCAGCCCCACTGCAGCGGGTACTCGTCCG
>Ga0160453_100304_pt1 | contig 44005 bp, 43 predicted proteins | sample HID1971K_E6MG_FD_108228 | JGI IMG/M metagenome (GOLD analysis project Ga0160453, IMG submission 108228) | Enriched millipede-associated microbial communities from UW Madison campus, WI, USA - HID1971K_E6 MG | ecosystem: Host-associated > Arthropoda: Insects > Digestive system > Unclassified ...
CGAGAGGAACCCCATGACCAGAACCGCCATCGTCACCGGTGCGGCCCGCGGCATCGGCGCCGCGACCGCCCGACGACTCGCCGCCGACGGGTACGCCGTCGCCGTGCTCGACCTCGAAGAGGCGCAGTGCGCCGGCACCGTGTCGGCGATCGCGGATGCCGGCGGCCGGGCACTCGCCGTCGGCGCGAACGTCGCCGACGCGGCATCCGTCGAACGCGCGGTCGCCCGGGTGGCAGATGAACTCGGCGCCCCGACGATCCTCGTCAACAACGCCGGCATCATCCGCGACAACCTGCTGTTCAAGATGACCGAGGACGACTGGGACGCCGTGCTGTCGGTGCACCTGCGAGGCGCGTTCCTCATGTCGCGTGCGGTGCAGGAGCATCAGGTCAAGGCCGGCTGGGGCCGCATCGTCAACCTGTCGAGCACGTCGGCGCTGGGCAACCGCGGTCAGGCGAACTACGCCGCTGCGAAGGCGGGCATGCAGGGATTCACCAAGACCCTCGCGATCGAGCTCGGTCGTTACGGCGTCACCGCCAATGCGATCGCCCCGGGCTTCATCGTCACCGACATGACGAGGGCGACCGCGGAGCGCGTCGGCGTCCCGTTCGAGGACTTCATCGCACACAACGCGAAGGAGATCCCGGTGCAGCGCGCCGGGTACCCCGAAGACATCGCGGCCGCGGCATCCTTCTTCTGCTCTGAAGAGGCGGGCTTCGTCTCGGGACAGGTGCTGTACGTCGCCGGGGGTCCGCGCGCATGAGCATCGTCGTCGATTCGCCCGCAGCCCTCCCCGACGCTGTCGGAAGCACGGCGACGGGCGATTGGTTCGCGATCTCGCAGGAGCGGATCGCCGCGTTCGCCGATGCCACCGAGGACTGGCAGTGGATCCACCTGGATGCCGACCGCGCAGCATCCGGCCCGTTCGGCGCCACCATCGCACACGGCTACCTGACGCTGTCGCTGCTGCCGAGACTGACGGCGGGCCTGCTGTTGGTCGCCGGCACGGCGATGGTCGTGAACTACGGCCTCGACAAGGTGCGCTTCCTGCAGCCCGTGGTCGTGGGTTCGCGCGTGCGCGCCGTGACCGAGGTCGCCTCGGCCGAGCCGTCGCCGCAGGGCTGGCGGGTGGGCCTGCGCACGACCGTCGAGCTCGAGGGCTCGTCCCGTCCCGCCCTGATCGCCGAGACGGTGGCGCTCTTCGTCCCTGAGGCGTGAAGACAAGGAGCACCCGATCCTGAAGCCCCGGTCGCCGAGCGCGCGTCGGCGAGGCGAAGCATGTCTCCCCCCGATCGTCCGGGCGTTTCTGACGACCTCCACCATCGCCCCGTAGGCCTACCGCTTTCGGGACCCGTCACGTTCGCATGGCGATGAGGTCGTGTCTTCGGGTGGGGGACTTCGTGGCTGGTCGCCACTTCACCTGGGCGTCCCACCAGTACGGGCCTTTGACATAAGGGATGCCGTCGATCATGCGGATCTGCCATCCCCCGGTGTCGATCGTCCGATGATGAAACCAGCAGAGCAACACGCCGTTGTCGGTGTGGGTGGGGCCGCCGCGGGAGTGCGCTTGGACGTGGTGGATCTCGCACCACTGCGGGGGGACGTGGCAGCCGGGAATGAGGCACCCGCCATCACGCAGGGTGATGGCCTTGCGTTGGTGGTGGGTGAAGATGCGGTCCAGTTTGGTGAGGGATACGATCCGGCCGTTCTCGCCGAGGACGACGCGTTGGATGGCGCCGGTGCAGGCGATGTGGCGGGCGATGGCGAGGGGAGCGGGTCGGTCGTCGCCGGGCAGGTGGGCCTTGCCACTGCCTGTGGCGAGGTCTTCCTCGCGAACGTGCACGACCAGGGTGGGAGCGGCACCGCCGAGCATCGGAAGTTCACCGGCCGCGGCGGCGGCGGTGAGCAGCATCGCGAACGCATCGTGCTGCTTCTGGGCGTGACTGCGCTGGTCGGCAGCTGCCGCGACCGGCTCCGATGGATCCTGACCGTCGTCCTCGACGAAGCAGGGCCCCGGGCTGGGCGCCCCGTCGGTGCGGGGGTTGAGGATGCTGTCGAACCCGAGCTGCAGTTGCGCGGCAACCTCGGGCAGCAAGTGCCCGCGGAGCGGGACGAGCCCGTCGTCGCCGCGCCGACCCAGTGTCATGCCGCGTTTGCGGAGGGCGCGGGTGTCGTCGGGTTCGGCGCCGTCCTGGTCGAGGTACGCCGCCCACACGCACGCGAGGGCACGCAGCTCATCCGCGGATGCCGGCGGCGCGGCATCCACCCCCTCACCGGCCGCGGCGGCAGCGAGTTCGGTGTCGGCGGCGAGCAACTCGGTGCGGCCGGTCTGGCAGCCGCGGAACGCGCCGGTGACCGCGACGATCCCGTCGATGCCGACCTGCCCGGCCGCGAGCGCGGCCCGCATGCCGGGGAACTGTGCCGGAAGCACCTCACCGCTGGAGGGTGCGACCTGTTGCCGCACCGCGCCCGCCGCGGCGATCACCTCACCCGCCGTGCGCCCGGAGACCCGCGTGGCGCGCTGGATCAGCTCGGACACATTGCGGCACCCGTACCGGGTGGTGACCCGGTCGGCGTGCCCGACGCCCATGTCGCGGCCGGTGATCACCGCGACCGCCTCGACCATCACCGCGTCGGCACCGCGCCGGATCCGGCCCGCCGCCGCGAGCGCACGAAGCACGTCGGTGTCGTCGCAGCCCCGCAGCCCGCCCTCGGCGACCGCCGCCGCAGACACTTTCGCGAGCGCGTCACCGAGCTCGGAGAGAGCGTCGGCGAGCGTTGTCATATCCCCATTCTGACGAGGGCCACCGACATTCCAAGTCCCAGATCAAGGGGCGAAACGAGGCTGTGGACAACCCGCGATCCGTCCCCATCTACAGCAACTGTGGAGGAGACGACGACATGCGCCCGAGCAGAGCCTCCGCGCCTGCCGCCACTCCTCAACCGCGCGAGCGCACTTCGGAGACGAGGAGTCTGCGAAACTCTCAAGCTCTCGTCCGCCGGCTGCACCCACGCAGAGGGATGCCGGCGGCTTCGGCCGCCGGCATCCCCTCGTCTCTCACACGCGGGTCAGACCCGCTCGAGCACCATCGCCATCCCCTGGCCGCCGCCGACGCACATCGTCTCGAGGCCGTAGCGGCCTCCGGTCGCCGCCAGGCCGTTGATCAGCGTCGAGGTGATGCGCGCGCCGGTCATGCCGAACGGGTGCCCCACCGCGATAGCGCCGCCGTGGACGTTGAGCCGCTCGGGATCGATGCCGAGTTCGCGGGCCGACGGGATCACCTGCGCGGCGAACGCCTCGTTGATCTCGACGAGGTCCATGTCGTCGATCGACAGGCCCGCGAGCGCGAGCGCGCGGCGGGATGCCTCGACCGGCCCCAGCCCCATGATCTCGGGCGACAGCGCCGAGACGCCCGTCGACACGATGCGCGCGAGCGGCTGCAGGCCGAGCTCGTCGACGACGCGGTCCGACACCACGACCACCGCGGCCGCGCCGTCGTTGAGCGGGCAGCAGTTGCCGGCGGTGACGGTGCCGTCGGGGCGGAACACCGGGTCCAGCGCCGCGAGCGCCTCGACGGTGACGCCCGGCCGCGGGCCGTCGTCCGCGGCGACGACGGTGCCGTCGGCGAGGGTGACGGGCGTGATGTCGCGCGCCCAGAATCCCGACGCCACGGCCGCCTCCGCCCGCTGCTGCGAGCGCGCGGCGAACGCGTCCTGCTCCGCGCGCGTGATCCCGCGCAGCTGCGCGAGGTTCTCGGCCGTCTGGCCCATCGCGATGTACGGGTCGGGCAGCGCTCCGGTCGTGCGCGGGTCGTTCCAGGTCGCTGCGCCGGCGCCGGCGCGGGCAACGGTGCGCGCGAACGCGGCGGTGAACGCCGGATTCGCGGCATCCGGGATGTCCGACGCACCCGCGCCATAGCGCGACACGGCCTCGACGCCCGCCGAGACGAACACGTCCCCCTCGCCGGCCTTGATGGCGTGGAAGGCCATGCGCGTCGTCTGCAGCGACGACGAGCAGTACCGGTTGACGGTGGTGCCCGGCACGGTGTCCCAGCCGAGCAGCACCGCGACGATGCGCGCCAGGTTGAAGCCCTGCTCGCCGGCGGGCTGGCCGCAGCCGACCAGCAGGTCGTCGATGCGCGCGGGATCCAGTCCCGGCACGTGATCCAGTGCCGCGCGCACCATGGCGGCGGCGAGGTCGTCGGGGCGCACGTCGGCGAGCGATCCCTTGCGTGCGCGCCCGATCGGCGAGCGGGCGGTGGCCACGATGTATGCCTCTGTCATGGTTCTCCTCGAGTGAAGTGCAGTGGATGCCGCGGCTCAGACGAACGCGGCGATGCCGGTGACGGCGCGCCCGACGATGAGCGAGTTCATGTCGTACGTGCCCTCGAAGGTGTAGACGGCCTCAGCATCGGCGAAGTACCGGGCGATGCCGTAGCCGGCCGGGATGCCCAGCTGCTCCTGCCCGCCCAGCTGCACGCCGTTGCCGCCGCAGATCTCACGGCACAGCGCGACGGTCTCGCGCATCCGCGCAGTCACGAACGCCTTCGCCATGGCGGAGTGGTGGTCCTTCTGCTCTCCGTCGTCCTGCAGCTGCGACACTCGCACGCACATGCCGATGCACGCGGTGATGTTCGCGAGGGCGTCGGCGAGCTTCTGCTGCACCAGCTGGAACGAGGCGATCGGCCGGCCGAACTGCTCGCGTGCCTGCGCGTACGCGGCCGCGCACTCGTATGCGCCGACGGCCACTCCGAGCGCCTGCCAGGCCACCTGAGCCCGCGTCAGTCGCAGCACGACGGCGAGGTCGCGGAACCCGTCGATGCGCTGCAGCCGGTCGGCCTCGGGCACGACCACGTCGTGCAGCACGATGTCGGCGTTCTCGACGGCGCGCAGCGACTGCTTGCGCTCGATCTTCGTGGCCGTGAAGCCGACGGACGGGGTCCGCACGAGGAAGCCCCTGACCTGGTCGTCGGCGACGTCGCGCGCCCAGATGACCACGAGGTCCGCGAAGGCGCCGTTGCCGATCCAGCGCTTGGCGCCGTTGAGCACCCACTCATCGGTGCCGTCGGCGCGTGTGCGACGCTCGGCGGTCGTCTCCAGGCCCTTGGCGGTGTCTGATCCGTGGCCCGGCTCGGTGAGCCCGAAGCACGCGATCTGCTCGCCGCGGGCGAGGACCGGCAGCCACTCGGCGCGCTGCTCGTCCGAGCCGCCGACGGCGATCGAGGTCATCGCGAGACCGCTGTGCACACCGATGAAGGTCGCTGTCGACGGGTCGGCCCGTGAGATCTCCATCGCCACCCAGCCGCGGAACAGGTCGCTGCACTCGAACCGACGCGTCTCGGGGAATCCGTTCGCGTACAGCCCGAGCTCCGCGATGCGCGGCACCAGGTGCCGCGGGCTCTCGGCGCGTTCCCACTGGTCGTCGGCGAACGGTCGCACCTCGGTGTCGAGGAAGCCCCGGATCTCGCGCAGGGCGCGTTGCTCGGCATCCGTCAGCAGGGTCTGGAATCCGTAGAAGTCTGCGGCCAGCACATCGGCCGGAGCGGGCTGCGCGGCCTGTGCGGACTCGGTCAGGGTGAACGTCATCGTTGCTCCTCAGGTGGTCGTGCGAATGAGTATGCAACATTTTCGGATTCGTTGCACACTCGATGTCGACGGCGGGTAGAGTGCCCGCATGAGCTCGACCCCGACCGCCATCGCCCCCGCGACCATTGCCACGGTGGGGACGGATGCCGCCCCCTCGTGGCTCTCGGAGCGCCTGGCCGACGGCATCCATCCCGACGCGCAGCGCGCGTTCGACGCGGCGCGCGAGACGTTCATCGCGGGCCGGCGGATCGACATGACCGCACTGGCCAGCGCGCTCGGCGTGGATCGCACGTCGCTGTTCCGCTGGGTGGGCAACCGCGACGCGCTGCTGGGAGAGGTGCTGTGGTCGCTCGCGATCCCGACCCTCGTGCTGGCCGAGCACGCCGCCGCCGGACTGCGAGGCGCGGAGCGGATCGCGGGGATCCTCACCCACTTCGTCGACGACCTCATCACGGCCGAGTACTTCCGCGCGTTCCTGCGCCGTGAGCCCGCCCGCGCGCTGCGTCTGCTCACGACCAAGGAGAGCCCGATCCAGCGGCGCTATGTCGCCACGGCCGACTGGCTGGTGCACCGCGATCTCGGCCGCGAGCCGCTGGGCGGTGCGATCGCCCCCGCCGACCTCGCGTACATCCTCGTGCGCCTGTCGGAGTCCTTCACGTACGCCGACCTGATCTCGGGCGACGTGCCCAGCGCCGAGCGCGCGCGCGTCGCGTTCCGGCTGCTGCTGCGGGCGGACATCTGATGCCGGGCCTGTTGGCACGAGAGCCCTTCGCGACACGCTGGAACGACAACGACCAGTACGGGCACCTCAACAACACCGTCTACTACGCCGCGATGGACACGGCCGTCAACGCCTTCATGATCCGCGAGGGCGGGCTCCAGCCGGTGGGCGGCGACGCCATCGCGCTGTGCGCCGCATCCTCGTGCGAGTTCCACGCCTCCGCGGGCTTCCCCGAGCCGCTCGAGGTCGGCATCGGCGTCGAGCGCCTCGGCACCACGAGCGTCACGTGGGCGCTCGCGATCCTGCGGGCCGGCACCGATGACGAGATCGCGACCGGGCGGTTCGTGCACGTGTTCGTTCATGCCGCGACCCGGCGCCCGACGGCGGTGCCGGCATCCATCCGCGCCGCGATCGAGGCGCACACCCTCCCCCGCTGACCACCCCGCGGATGCACGGAACAAACCGACCATCCGGTATGCTATCGGGTACGACCCGCTGACGGGGCGTGGAGAGGGTCGACGATGACCGCAGTTCCGGGATTGGATGCCGGCGGCCTGACCGCCTGGCTGGCCGAGGCTCACCCCGACCTCGCGCGCGGCGACCTCACCGCCGCCGTCATCGCCGGTGGGCGCAGCAACCTCACCTACGCCGTCGACGGCGCGACGATCCCGCTCATCGTCCGGCGTCCGCCGCTCGGTCACGTACTGTCCAGCGCCCACGACATGCGGCGCGAGCATCGCGTGATCTCCGCCCTCGCCGACACGCCGGTGCCGGTCCCCCGCGCGATCGACGTCGTCGACGACACCGCCCGGGCGCGCGTCACCGGAACCGTCTTCTTCGTGATGGAGCGGGCGCCCGGCCGGGTGCTGGCCCGCCGCGCGCAGAACGCCGCGTACTCCCCCGACGCCCTGCGGCGACTGAGCCTTGACCTCGCGCGACACCTCGCCGACCTGCACGCGGTCGACCCCGTGGCAGCGGGGCTCGGCGACTTCGGGCGCCCCGAGGGATACCTGCAGCGCCAGCTCGCCACGTGGCGCCGGCAGCTCGACGCGTCGCGCTCACGCCGGACGCCCCAGCTCGATCTGCTGCAGGAGAGCCTGGCCGGCGGCATCCCGGTCTCCGCGCGTTCGGGGATCGTCCACGGCGACTACCGCCTCGACAACGCGCTCGTCGTCGACGACGCAGGGATGCCTCGGATCTCGGCGATCCTCGACTGGGAGATGGCCACGCTCGGCGACCCGCTCGTGGACCTCGGCATCCTCGCGCTCTACTGGAACATCGCCGATCTGCCCGGCGGCACCGGCGCGGTGCCGAGCGCCGTGGACCCCGACGCCGGCTACGCGACGTTCGGCGAGCTCGTCGACGCGTACGCCGAGCGCGCCGGCATCGCCGTGCCCGACCTGCGCTGGTACCGCGCGTTCGCCGCATACAAGCTCGCGGTGATCCTCGAGGGCATCAACTTCCGCTATCACGCCGGCGACACCGTCGGCGAGGGTTTCGACCGCATGGGCGAGCTCGTCGAGCCGCTCGCAGAACTCGGCCGGCAGACGCTGGGCCCCGTCCAGGAGGTGCACTGATGGACTTCTCCGTCGACGCCGTCGCACGTGATCACACCGACCGGGCCCGCGCCTTCCTCGACGAGCTCGTGCTGCCCGCCGAGCCCGTGCTCGACGCGCAGCTGGCCGCGACGCCGGGCGAGTGGGGCGTGCGTCCGATCGTGCGCGACCTGCAGCGCGAAGCCCGCGCACGGGGGCTGTGGAACCTCTTCCTCCCCGGCGAGCGCGGCGCGGGCCTGACCAACCTGCAGTACGCGCATGTCGCCGAGGTCACCGGCTGGAGCCCCCGTCTCGCGCCGGTCGCCTTCAACTGCGCTGCGCCCGACACCGGCAACATGGAGGTGCTGAACGAGTTCGGCACGCCGGCGCAGCAGGAGCAGTGGCTCGAACCGCTGCTCGATGCCCGCATCCGCTCGGCGTTCTGCATGACCGAGCCCGACGTCGCCTCGTCGGACGCGACGAACATCGCCACGCGCATCCGCCGCGACGGCGACCACTACGTCATCACGGGACGCAAGTGGTGGTCGACGGGTGCGATGAGCCCGGACGCCGCGATCTTCATCGTGATGGGCAAGTCCGATCCGGATGCCGCCCGCCACCGCCAGCAGTCGATGATCCTGGTTCCGCGCGATACGCCGGGGGTGCGCATCGTGCGGCCGCTGACGGTGTTCGGCTACGACGATCGCGACCACGGCGGGCACGCCGAAGTCGCGTTCGACGAGGTCCGCGTGCCCGCCGGCAACCTCATCGCGGGCGAGGGCGAGGGGTTCGCGATCGCACAGGCGCGCCTCGGCCCCGGCCGCATCCACCACTGCATGCGCGCGCTCGGCATGGGCGAGCGCGCCCTGGCGCTCATGATCGCGCGCGCCGCCGACCGTCAGGCGTTCGGCCGCACTCTCGCGGAGCAGGGCGTGGTGCGTGAATGGATCGCCGAGGCGCGCATCCAGCTGGAGTCCCTGCGGCTGCTCGTGCTCAAGACCGCATGGCTCATGGACACCGTCGGCAACCGCCACGCGATGACCGAGATCCAGGCCATCAAGATCGCCGTGCCGCGCGCCGTGCAGCAGATCATCGACCGGGCGATCCAGCTGCACGGCGGCGCCGGGGTCTCGTCGGACACCCCGCTCGCGGAGCTGTATGCCGGCATCCGCTCGCTGCGCATCGCCGATGGACCCGACGAGGTGCACCTGGCGAGTCTCGGTCGCGCACAGCTGCGCGGCTGATGGGACCGGATGCCGCCGGCATCCCGCCGTCCGAACGTCGAAGGAGACGACATGACCCATCCCCACGACCCCGCGATCGACGGGCCGGGCTTCGCGACGCTGTCGGTCGCGAGCATCCTGGCCGAGTCCGCCGTGCGGCACGCCGACCGCGTCGCATTCCACTTCGCGGGCACGACGACCACGTATCGCGATCTGTGGGTCCAGACCCGGGCGTACGCCGGAGCACTGCGCGAACGCGGCATCGGCCGCGGCGACCGCGTCGCGATGCTGATGCCCAACGTGCCCGATTTCGCTCGCGTGTACTACGCGGTGCTGTCTCTCGGCGCGATCGTGGTGCCGGTGCACCTGCTGTTCAAGGCCGACGAGATCGCCTACGTGCTGAGTGACGCGCACGCCGACCTGCTGATCGCCGCCGCGCCGCTGCTCGGGGAGGCCGTGCCCGCGGCCGCCGCGGCGGGCGTCCCGCTGCTCACGGTGCTGCTGCCCGCGGATGCCGAGGCGGCCGGCGGCGCCGGCGGCCTTCCGCGTTTGGAGGCCGAGGCCGCCACAGCGACGCCGATCGCCCGGCCCGAGCCGGTGGGACCGCTCGACGCCGCCACGATCCTCTACACCAGCGGCACCACGGGAACGCCCAAGGGTGCCGTCGGCTCGCACCTGTCGATCATCGAGCAGGTGCACACCACCCTCATCGACGCGTTCGACCTGCGCTCGGACGACATCGTGTTCGGCGGGCTGCCGCTGTTCCACACCTTCGGCCAGACGGCGGTGATGAACATCGCGCTGCGGGTCGGGGCATCCGTCGTCCTGCTTCCTCGCTTCGACGCCGACGAGGCCCTCGCCCTCATGGTCGGCCTTGACGTGACCGTGTTCACGGCCGTGCCGACGATGTACGTCGGCATGCTCGAGGCGGCTCGCCGCTCGGGCGCACGCCCGCCGCTGCGCTACGCCGTCTCGGGCGGCGCCGCACTGCCGGTCGCGGTGCTCGAGGCGTTCCGCGACGCCTTCGGCGCCGATGTGCACGAAGGGTACGGGCTCACCGAGACGGCGCCGACGGTCTCGTCGAATCCGCTGCGGCAGCCGATCCGCCCCGGTACCGTCGGCCGACCGCTGTGGGGCGTCGATGTCGCCATCGCCGACCCCGACGTCGAAGGAGCCGTGGCGCTCCTGGACGACCCCGAAGCCCTCGGCGAGATCGTCGTGCGCGGGCACAACCTGTTCAAGGGCTACCTCGGGCGAGCGGACGCCTCAGCCGACGCCGTCGTGGACGGCTGGTTCCGCACCGGCGACCTCGGCACCCACGTCGACGGGGTGCTCACGATCGTCGACCGCAAGAAGGACATGATCGTCCGCTCGGGCTACAACGTGTACCCCACCGAGGTCGAGGCCGTGCTCGCGAGGCACCCCGGTATCGCCGTCGCGGCGGTGTTCGGCGTCGCCGACGACGTGCGCGGCCAGGAGGTGCACGCGGCCGTGGTGCCGCACGACGGCGTCGCGCTCGACCCGGATGACGTGGTCGCCTTCGCCCGCGAGCGCTTCGCCGCGTACAAGTACCCGCGCGTCGTGCACGTCGTGCCGTCACTCCCCCTCGGGGCCAGCGGCAAGGTGCTCAAGCGCGACCTCGTCACCCGGTTCACTCCCGTGCGCTGACCCGCGGCGCGCAGATCCCCTGTTTCGCCGAACCAGGGGATTCTCGCCGAGACCGAGGGCGACGCCCCCTTCCTCGCGTCGATTCCCCGGGTTCGCTGGGCAGATCCCCTGTCTCGACGTACACGCCCGGTCCCGGGTCGATGCACGCAGCCGAAAGGCCCGGACCCTCGTGGGGTCCGGGCCGCTTCGGCCCGCGTGGGGCCGCGAGCGCCGAGTCAGCTGCCGGGCACGCCCTCGCCCGTCAGGTCGACGGGCGCCGGGTCGACGGTGGTCACGGTGTCGCCGTCGACGGCGTAGGTGGCGCCGACGTAGTCCTGCACGCCCTGGTCGACGGCGGTGATGCCGACGCCGAGGTAGGCCGCGTGACTGTCGGCGCCGAACGAGAGGGGAAGGATGCCGTTGCCGACGAGGTCTCCCGACGTGACGGCATCCCTGAGCGACTCGCGCGTGGGGTTCTCACCCGCCGCGTCGAGGGCCTCGGCGAACAGGTACGCGACGCTCATGCCGTAGATGGTGTTGCCGTCGAAGGGCGCGGCGTCGTTGTAGTCGTCGTTGATCTGGCGGAACAGCGACACCCACTCCGAGTCGCCGCCGAGCGACGGCAGGTAGTTGGTGCCGACGAGCCCCTGCAGCAGCTTCGGCCCGACGTCCTCGCCGAGGTAGCCGACCAGCGTGGGATAGTCGGCGCCCGACGACGAAGAGAGCCACAGGGGGAACCACCCGAGCTGCGCCGCCGTACCCAGGGCCAGGGCGGTGAACCCGTTGATCGTGCCGAGGATGTTGATCTCGCAGCCGGCGGCCTTGAGCGCGCCGATCTGCGCCGAGACGTCCTGATTCGACACCGAGTACCGCTCGACCTGCGCGAGCCCGTCGGTGCCGAGGGCGAGCTGCGCCCCCTCGATCATCTCGTCGCCGAAGTCGTCGTCCTGACCGAGCAGGCACACGACCTTGCCCGGGTATTCGTCGGCGGCGTACTGCCCGAGCGCCGCGCCCTCGACGACGTAGTCGGCGTTGAACCCGAACGTGTACGGAAACTTCTCGGGCTGATTCCAGCTGGTCGAACCCGACGCGACGAACAGGTCGGGCACCTCGTTCTGGTTGAGGTAGTCCAGCACCGCGGTGTGCGTCGGCGTTCCGAGGCCGTTCACGATCGCGAAGACGTCGTCCTCCTGCACGAGTTCGCGCACGACGGTCTGCGTGGTCGCCGGGTTGTAGCCGTCGTCCTTGACGATGTAGTCGATCGTGCGACCGTGGACGCCGCCCTTGTCGTTCAGGTACGCGAAGTACGCGGTCGCGGCGGCGGAGATCGACGAGTATCCGGCAGCGGCAGGGCCGGTGAGCGGCGTGTGCGTGCCGATCGTCACGGTGTCGTCGCTGACGCCGGGCACGTCCTCGTCGCCGGCGCTGGGCGCCGCCGGGGTGCTGCATCCCGCGAGCGCGACGACGACGGCGGCGGCGCCGACCGTCGCCGCGACGCGGCGGGTGAAGGTGTGCTGTGACATGGTCACCTCTTTCTGTGTGGTGTGGGTGGTGCGGTCTCGAGCTCTCGCGCGGGTTCGGGTCGTGGTTCGGGTGAGGATTCGGGATGCCGCGCCCCGGCCCCGCGCGGCCGCGGACGCAGTTGCCGGCCGAGGCTCGCAAGCCCGCCGGGCCGGACGAGTGTCACCACGATGAGCAGCAGGCCGAAGACGAGGATCGCGAGGTTGCCCGACAGGCGCTGCTCCACCTCGGCGGGAAGCGGCAGCGCGTCGGCCGCCACGCCGAGCACCCACGGCAGCAGCACGATGAGCGCCGAGCCGATCGCGGCGCCGCCGATGCTGCCGAGACCCCCGAGCACGACAGCGACGACCAGCAGCAGCGAGAACGCGAGCGTGTAGGCGCCCGGGCTGATCGACTGCGTGGCGAAGCACAGCACGGCGCCGCCCGCGCCGGCGGCGACCGAGCTCACCGTGAACGCGCCGACCTTGACCCGGCCCGGTCGCACGCCGTTCAGCCGCGCGGCGGTCTCGTCGTCACGCACGGCGCGCACACGCAGCCCGGTGCGCCCGCGTGCGAACACGGCGAGTCCGGTCACGACGACACCGGCCACGAGGATCGCGACCCACGCCTGCCACTGCTCCACCGCGATGAGCCGCTCGAGCAACGGCGGCACGCCGTCGTACGCGATCTGCACCCCCTGGTCGCCGCGGAGCACTCCCGAGAACACGGCGGCGACCGCGGGCACCGCGATCACGAGCGCCAGGGTGACGCCGGCGAGGTATGGTCCGCGCAGCCGGGCGGCCGTCAGGCCCAGCAGCCAGCCGAGCACTCCGGCGACGGTCATGGCCGCGAGCAGCGAGACCACGAATCGCGGGATGCCGGTGGCCCCGGCATCCGTCATCGCATTGGCCGTCAGCGCGTAGCCGTAGCCGCCCGCGGCCATGAGCGCGGCGTGGCCGAGCGAGAGCTGCCCCGAGCGTCCGATGAGGATGGTCAGGCCCGCCGTCGCGCAGAAGTACGCCGCGATGGTCGCGAGCTGGAAGTTGCGGTACGGGTCGAGCAGGAACGTGCCGCCGATCGCGACCACGGTCAGCACCGCCCCCAGCGCGAGGGTGTGAGGGATGCCGCGCCGCGGCGTGTTCTGCCCGGTCATGCGCTGCGCGCCTCTCGCAGCGAGAACAGCCCGCCCGGGCGCAGCAGCAGCACGGCGACCAGCAGCACGAGCACGCCGATGGGCGCGACGGTCGCGCCGAGATAGCCGGTGACGAGGGTCATCGCGACCCCGACGACGAGGCCGCCCAGCAGCGCTCCGACGGGCGAGTCGAGCCCGCCCACCACCGCCACGGCGAACGCGTAGACGAACAGCATGTCGGTCGCATGCGGGTTGAGGCCGAGTTCGGTGGGAACCAGCAGCACCGCAGCCAGCGCGGCCACTGCGGCCGACAGCATCCATCCGATCGTCACCATGCGGCTCACCCGCACGCCCAGCACGCGCGACACCTCCGGGGCGAACGCCGATGCCCGCAGCTGCAGGCCGAGCGACGTACGCGTGAACAGCACCCCGAGCCCCGCCATGACGGTCAGCGCGACGACGAGGACGAACACGTCGTACGGCGAGAGCAGCGGCACGCCGCCGACCATGATCGGGCTGTCGTCGAACGGCGCGCGCATCGGCCGGTACTGCGCGCCGAAGAGGATGCCCAGCAGTGACTGCAGCATCATCACGAGCCCGATCGCCACGATCACCCCGGCGAGCGGGCTGCTGTGGGGAGCGAAACGCATGAGGCCGCGTTCGACGCCGAACCCGATCGCGGCGCCGGCGAGGATCCCGGCGGCAAGCCCCGCCCAGTACGAGCCGGTGAACCCGGCGACGGCGAACGCGACATAGGCGGCGACGAGCGCCATCGCGCCCTGCGCGAAGTTGACGATGCGCGCGGCCCGCCAGATCAGCACGAGCGACAGGGCGAACAGGGCGAAGATCGCGCCGCGCGCGAGGCCGGTGGCGAACAGGAACAGCAGTCGGTCCATCAGAATCCCAGGTAGGCGTGTCGGAGGGTCTCGTCGGCGGCGAGGGCGGCGGCGGGCGCGTCGGCGACGACGTGACCGAGGTCCAGCACGACGCCGCGGTCGGCGATCGACAGGGCGCTCGTGACGTTCTGCTCCGCCAGCAGCACGGTCAGCCCGCGGTCGGCCGCGGCAACCCGCAGCGTCGACATCAGCTGCGCGACGACCAGCGGCGCCAGACCGAGCGACGGCTCGTCGAGGGCGAGCAGCACCGGGTCGGCGACCAGGGCGCGCCCCAGGGCGAGCATCTGCCGCTCACCGCCCGACAGCTGATGGCCGACGCTCGTGCGGCGTCGGGCGAGCGACTCGAACATCTCGTAGACACCGGTGATCGCCCGCTCGCGGGCTGCCCCACGGTGGCGCCACAGCGCTCCCAGGCGCAGATTCTCGTCCACGGTGAGCTCTGCGACGACGCTCTGCCCGTCGGGCACGAGCGCCAGCCCGCGGCGGGCGCGATCCTCGGGGCGCAGGGCGGTGAGATCGCGACCGTCGAGCGCGATGGTCCCGGATGCCGCGGCCACCAGTCCCGCGAGCGTGCGCAGCAGCGTCGTCTTGCCTGCGCCGTTCGCGCCGAGCAGCGCCACGATCTCGCCGGGCGCGAGGGCGAACCCGACGCCGTGGAGCACGGGAGCGCCACCATAGCCGACGGTGAGCCCCTGGATCTCCAGCGCGCCGCCCCGGGTGCGCGTGGGAGCCGGCGCGGTCATGCCGTCGCCTTCACGCCGAGATAGGCCTCTTCGACGCGCGGGTCGTCACGCACCTGCTCGGGCGTGCCGCGCGCGATCACGCGGCCGAAGTCGAGCACGACGATGCGGTCGGCCAGGCCCATCACGAAGTCGACGTGATGCTCGACCAGCAGCACCGCGCAGCCGGTGTCGGCGACGCCCCGCACGACGTCGCCGAGAGCGGCGATGTCGTCGGCGCCCAGCCCGCCTGCCGGCTCGTCGAGCAGCAGCAGGCGTGGGCCGGTGACGAGGGCGCGGGCCAGGGCGACGCGCTTGCGGTCGGGGTACGAGAGCGCGGTGACCGCACGCTGGGCGTGTGCCTCGAGGTCCTGTGCCCGCAGCTGCGCGGCGACCCGGTCGTCGGCATCGCGGCGGGCGGCGACCGGGAGCAGGACGTTCTCGCGCACCGTGAGCCCGGCGAACAGCCCCAGCCCCTGGAGCGTGCGCGAGAGACCGTGTGTCGTCAGGTCGGACGTGCGCCGCGGCGCGGTCGCATCATCGATACGCACCTCGCCGCGGTGGCGGACGAGCCCGCACACGGCGTTGAAGACGGTGGTCTTGCCGGCGCCGTTCGGCCCGATCAGGGCGACGATCTCGCCGGGACGGACGTCGAACGACACGTCGTCGAGTGCCGTGAGCCCGCCGAATGCGACGCTCACAGCGGACAGCTCGAGCCGGGCGGGATCGCCCTGAGCGGGAGTGGATGGTACGGACATCGGCACCTCTTCGTGTCGGGTGCCCTCACTGTAACGTAGAAACCGACTGGGCGGTATGTTCTTGTTGCAGGATCGTGATCCGAGCGCGCGCAGGAGCTGCTCGCCTGTCACAAAGTGCCCGCGCCGGCGACACCTGGCGACAGGCGAGCAGCCCGGCGTCGAGCCCGGGGTCAAGCCACAGGGGGTCAGGCGCGCGGGCGAGCGAGCGAGCGCCGCGCTACTTGTGCGGGATGCCGGCGATCATGCCGCCGTCGACGACGAACTCGGCGCCGCTGGTGAACGATGACGCATCCGAGGCGAGGAAGACGATCGTGCCGGCGAGGTCGGACGGCTCTCCCGGCCGCCCGAGCGGGATGTCGAGGTGCGCGGGATCGATCCGGGTCGTCATCGACGTGCGGATGAAGCCGGGGTGCACGGAGTTCACGCGGATGCCGAAGGGCCCGAGTTCCACGGCGAGCGACTGCGACAGCCCGCGCACACCGAACTTGGCCGCCGTGTAGCCGTGCAGGCCGGGGCTGCCGCGCATGCCCTCGACCGAGGAGATGTTGACGATCGAGCCGCGGCCCTGCGTCTTCATGACAGCGGCCACAGCGCGGCAGCCGAAGAAGACGCCGGTGAGGTTCACGGCGATGACCGCGTTCCACTTCTCGGTCGTGAAGTGCTCGATGGGCGCCGCGTTGGCGATGCCGGCGTTGTTGACGAGCACGTCGAGCGAGCCGAACGCGTCGAGGGATGCCTGCACCGCGGCATCCCATTGCGTCTCGTCGGTGACGTCGAGGTGCACGTACCGGGCGCGCGAGCCCAGGTCGGCGGCGAGCGCCGCACCGTCGTCGTCGAGGATGTCGGCGACCACGACCCGTGCGCCCGCCTCATGCAGCGCCCGGACGTAGGCCTCGCCGATGCCGCGGGCGCCGCCGGTGACGAGCGCGACCCGTCCGTCGAGGTCGAACGGGCTCACGAGGTCACCTCGATGACGACGCGCCCCACGGTGGAGCCCGACGCGAGGGCGGTGAGCGCTTCCGGCGCCCGCTCGAACGGCACGATGTGGTCCACGACGGGATGGATGCCGCCGGCCTCTGCCAGCCGGGTCAGCTCGGCGCGCGCGTCGTCGATGAGATCGGGGCGCACGCGCGGGTACAGCCCCCAGTGCAGCCCGAGCACCGAGTAGTTCTTGACGAGGACGTGTCCGGCCGGCAGGGCCTGGATCGTGCCACCGGCGAAGCCGACCACGACGATGCGCCCCTCGAATGCGATGCACTTGGTGGACGCGTCGAATGCCGCCCCACCGACAGGGTCGAAGACGACGTCGGCGCCGTGCCCGCCCGTCGCGGACTTCACGCCCGCGACGAGGTCGTCGATGCCGCGGATCAGGACGATCTCTGCGCCGGCCTCGCGGGCGACCGCCGCCTTGGCTGCGGAGCCGACGACGCCGATCACGCGCGCGCCGGCGGCGACGCCCAGCTGCACGGCCGCCAGCCCCACGCCTCCGGCGGCGGCATGCACGAGCAGCCATTCCCCGGCGCGCAGCGACGCACGCCGATGCAGCCCGAACCACGCCGTCTGGTAGGCGACCGTCAGCCCCGCCGCCTCGGCATCGGTCAATGCGGCCGGCGCCTTCCACACATCGGATGCCGGCAGCACCGCGTACTCCGAGAGCACCCCGATCTTCGACCCGACGACGCGGTCGCCCACGCGCAGGCCGTGGGCCCCCGAGGCTCCGCCGCCCAGCGCCGCGACCGTGCCGACGAGCTCGATGCCGGGCGAGAACGGCAGCTCGGGCCTGACCTGGTACTCGCCGCGGCACAGCAGCACGTCGGGGAAGTTGGCCGCGACCGCGCTCACGCGCACCAGCACCTCCCCCTCCTCGGGATCGGGCGTCGGCACCGTGTCGAGCGACAGCGCGGCGGCCGGCTCGCCGAGGGTCGCGACGCGCCAGGCGCGCATCGACGCCGGCGTCGGCACTTCGGGGCCGGCGACCGCGGGCCGCACGGCCTCGGCGTTCGCGGTGGCGTCAGGGTGCGGCATCCACTCTCCTCAGGCTGGTCAGGAACAGGTCGGTGAGCTGCTCGGCGACGAGCGTCTTGTCTTCGGCACCCTCGGGCGAGTACCAGTGCGAGAGGTAGTGCACGTCGCTGAAGAAGTGGGCGACGAGCATCGCGAGCGGGATGTCGTCGCGGTACAGACCCTCGGCCTGGCCGCGCGAGATCAGCTCGGCGAACTCGTCGTGGTAGGCGCGACGCCGGCGGGTGACCTCCTGGACGCGGGGGGCTGAGAGCATGTTGAGGCTGCGGAAGAACACCGCCCCCTCCTCCATGGAGTCGATCGAGGTCTCGAGCACGTCCACGCAGACCGCGCGCAGCACGTCCTCGGTCGTGCCGCCACGGGCGATGATGTCGTCCAGGTGCGCCTTCTGGAGGGTCAGCAGGCGTTCGTAGATGCCGAAGAGCAGGTCGTCCTTCGACTCGAAGTAGTGGTACATCGCACCCTTGGTGACCCCGGCGGCATCGACGATCTGCTGCACACTGGTGTTGGCGTAACCCTGCCGGGCGAACAGCTCGACCGCGGCGCGGGTGACGTCGTCTGCGACGTGAGAATCCTTCATACCCTCATCCTGTCGTGACCGGCTTCAGATGAGCGGACGGATGCCGGCACCGCCGTCGATCGGCAGCGTCTGGCCGGTGATCCAGGCGGCGTCCTGCGACAGCAGGAACGCGACGGGTCCGGCGACGTCGGCGACCTCGCCCAGGCGGCGCAGCGGATACGCGGCCGAGGCCTCCTCCTCATGGCCCTCGTACAGCGCCCGTGCGAACGCGGTCTTGACCACGGCGGGCGCGACGGCGTTCACGCGGATGCGCGGTGCGAGCTCGTACGCCAGCTGCGCGGTGAGGTTGATGAGCGCGGCCTTCGAGATGCCGTAGAACGCGATGCCGGGGCTCGCGCCGAGCCCCGCCACGGAGGCGATGTTGACGACGGACCGCGACAGGCCGGCGGCGACGGCGGCACGGGTCCACTCGAGCGTCGCGATGACGTTCACCTCGAGGATCTTGCGCGCGGCCTCCGCGTCGACGTCGGCGAGCGGACCGTAGACGGGGTTGATGCCGGTGTTGTTGACGAGGTGGTCGAGGCGGCCGTGGCGCTCGGCGACGTGCGCGAAGACGGCGGCGCGATGCTCCGCGTCGTCGGAGTGCCCGGCGACGGCGGATGCGCTGGCGCCCAGCTCGGCGACGGCCGCGTCCAGAGCGTCCTGCTTGCGGCCCGTGATGACGACCGAGCCGCCTTCGTCGACCAGTCGGCGGGCGATCGCGAAGCCGATGCCGCGACTGGCTCCCGTGACGAGGGCGACGGCGCCCTCGAACCGGCGGACGGGGTCGTTGCTCATGGCGCCTCCTTGCGCGGTCCACCGGTGACATACCGGCTGGTCGGTTTTGTCACCGTAGCACGTCTCGCGCTCACCTGCACCGCTCGCAGTGAGACTGAGTACTATAGGTCGTGACATTCAGTCTCACGTCGGATCATCGATCCGCCCCTGCGTCAGGAGTCCGAAGTGACCGAGTTCCAGCCCCGCCCCGGCCAGCGTGTCGAGGGCTACGACGTCACCGCCCGCCGCGGCACCGACTACTACGACGTGTTCGCCGACATCCCCGCCGCCGACCGTGAGGTGTGGCAGCGCGCCGAGGCGTTCGTCGACGAGGTCGGCACGCGCATGCAGGACGCGTGGGACACCGGGTCGTACCCGCTCGACCTCGCGACGCGCGCCGGCGAGCTGGACCTCTTCAACGACGGCATCGACCATCCCGCCCTCACACGGTTCTCGCCGCTGGCGGCGGGCCTGGTCAACATGGAGATCTCGCGCGGCGACGGCTCGCTCGGCACCGTGGTCGCCGTCCAGGGCGGCCTCGCCCTGCGCACGCTCGCGCTCTTCGGCAGCGACGCGCAGCAGGCGCGCTGGCTCGTGCCGATCGCGCGCGGCGAGGTGCTGGGCTCGTTCGCCCTCACCGAGCCCGACCACGGCTCGGACTCGGTGTCGCTGGAGACCGTCGCCCGTCACGATGACACCACCGGCGACTGGGTGATCGACGGCGCGAAGAAGTGGATCGGCAACGGGGCGTCCGGAGGCGTCACGTTCGTGTGGGCCCGCGTGGACTCCCCCGGCGACGAGACGCACGGGGCAGTGCGCTGCTTCCTCGTCGAGCAGTCGACGCCCGGGTACGAGGGGACCGTGATCACCGGCAAGGCGTCGCTGCGCGGCATCCACCAGGCCCACATCGTGCTCGACGGCGTGCGCGTCGCGGCCGACGCCGTGCTGCCGGGGACGAAGAGCTTCAAGGATGCCTCGACCGTCCTGTACTCGACCCGCTCCGGTGTCGCGTGGTCGGCGCTGGGGCACGCGACCGCCTGCTACGAGGCGGCGCTGTCGTACTCGCAGCAGCGCCTGCAGTTCGGCAAGCCGCTCGCGAAGTTCCAGATGGTGCAGGAGCGCCTCGCGCAGATGCTCGAGGAGCTGACCGCGATGCAGCTGTACTGCCGCTGGATGGCCGACCTCGAGACCCGTGGCGAACTGCGGCCGACGCAGGCGTCGCTCGCCAAGTTCCACAACACCCGGGCCGCCCGTCGCATCGCCTCCACCGCTCGCGACATGCTCGGCGGCAACGGCATCCTCCTGGAGAACGCCGTCATGCAGCACATGGCCGACATCGAGGCGATCCACACCTACGAGGGCACCGAGAGCGTCCAGGCGCTGCTCATCGGGCGCGACATCACCGGCATGAGCGCGTTCGCCTAAGCCGGCGGCATCCGGATCTGAGGCGTCTCTGCGGCGGATATAAGGCATCCGCCCGATGGGGAGCACCCCCCTTAGAGACGAAAGTCGTTCCTGTAAGACGGACCGGCCGCAAGGCGGGTCATCCGACAGGAGACGCACATGAACGACCTCACCTTCTTCGCCTCGACGCTCCACACCCAACGCGCCGCCGAACTGCGCCGCGAAGCCGCGATCCGCGAGCTGCGCGCCGCGCGGGCCGACGACTCGGCCGCCGCGCCCACCCCCTCGGTCCACGGTCTCGCGCCGCGGCACCGCCACGCCCGCCGCTCCGCCGTCGCCACCGCGCGATGACGCGGGCGCACCGGCGCGGCGGCGCCGGCACGCTGCCGGCGACGGGCCGGGCGGGCGCGAAAAGTGCCACGATATGACCATGCCCGCACTCCCTTCGAGCCCGCGCATGGTCGGGCGGCACTCCGAGCTCGCAGCGCTGCTCGAGGCGTTCGACGACGGCGCCGGCGGCGTCCCGCGCACGGTCATCGTGCGCGGCGAGGCGGGCGTGGGCAAGACCCGGCTGGTGCAGGAGTTCCTTTCGCTCGTCGCGCGCGACCCGCTCGGGGAGACGCCGTCAGGCGGTCCCGTCCTGGCCTTCGGGCAGTGCGTCGACCTGGGTCCGATCGGCGCCCCGTTCAGCCCGGTCCGCCGGGTGCTGCGCGACCTGCACGCGGCGGTCGGCACCGATGCGCTGCGCGAGGCCGCCGGGTCGGCCGCCGTGATCGCGAGCCTCGCGGCTCTCGTCCCCGGCATCTCGGCCGAGCCGGCAGAGACGGAGGAGCCCGCGGGCGAGTTCGCCGAGGCGATCGAGGTGCTCCTCGAGCAGCTCTCGCAGCGACGGCACCTGGTCGTCGTGCTCGAAGACCTGCAGTGGGCGGATGCCGCCACCATGGCCCTCTTGAAGACGCTCGCCAGCACCCTCCGGGGTCGACGGCTCACGATCGTCGCGACCTACCGCTCCGACGACATCGACCGCTTCCACCCGCTGCGCCCCGTGCTCGCGGAGCTCGACCGGACGCGTTCCGTCGTACGCGTGGAGGTGCGGCCGCTGAGCGCCGACGAGGTCGCGGAACAGGTCGCCCAGCTCGCCGCCGGCCTCGACCCGCGAATGGTCGAGTCGCTCACGGAGCGCAGCGGCGGCATCCCGTTCCTCGTCGAAGAGCTCGTCGACGTGGGCGACCGCGCGCTGCCCGACACGCTGCGCGACCTCGTGCTGGCGCGCTACGCGCGTCTGGACGACGACGCGCAGCACGCCGTGCGCGCGATGGCGGCCGGCGGCATGCACATCGAGCACGACGTGCTGGCGGCGGTCACCGCACTCGACGACACCGCGCTGGACGCCGCCGTGCGCGAGGCGATAGACACGCGCGTGATCCTCGCGGACGGCGCCGGGTACACCTTTCGACACGCGCTCACGCGCGAGGCGGTCGACGCCGAGATGCTTCCCAGCGAGCGCGTGCGCGTGCACCGCCGGTACGGCGAGCATCTGCGCGCGCACCGCGGCGACTCCCCCGACGACGCCTCCGCGGTCGCCGAGCACTGGCTCGCCGCCCGCGACCTGCCCGCCGCGTTCGATGCGACCGTCGAGGCGCTCCAGCACTCTCGCACCCGATTCTCACCCGCGACGAGGGCGAAGCTGGCCGAACGGCTGACCGAGCTCTGGGATCAGGTGCCGGATGCGGCGTCGCGGGCCGGAACAAGCCTCCCCATTCTGCATCTCGACGCCGCGCAGGCGTGGCACGATCTCGGCGATGCCGAGCGTGCCCTGCGCTCGGCGAACGAAGGGCTCGCAGTCTGCCCCGACGACGCGGTCACCCGTGCCGCGCTCCTGCGGCAGCGGTACGTCGAGTCGTTCAACCTCGAGAACCGCGATCGCACGGAAGACATCGAGCAGGCGGTCGCGCTGCTGGAGGGCATCGACGAGGCGCCCGCGCGCATCCTTCTCTCGCGGGCGCTGACCAATCTCGCACACAGTGAGCACGGCGAGGCGGCGGCCGCCCACGCGGCGCGCGCCATCGCTCTGGCAGAGGAAGTGGGCGACGCCGAGGCGCTGGCGGTCGCCCTCACCGTCGAGGCGTGGCGGATCGCCGGCGACGAGGACGACGAGCCGGGCGCCGTCGCACCTCTGAAACGAGCGGTCACCCTGCCGGTGGACCCACCGCTCCGCGCCTACGCGGGTGGCGCGCTGACCGACATGCTTCTGCGCATCGGACGCTTCCACGAGGCGAGCGTGGTGGGTACCCAGCACTACGACGATGTCGCGCGCGCGGGGATCGAACGCGGGTCCGGCGCCTCGATCGCGCATCCGCTGTCGTTCGCGCTGTTCGCGGCCGGCCGACCCACTGAAGCACTGGCCGCCTCACGGCGCGCCCGGCGACTGGTCGGTTCCCACGGGCAGGCATCCGTCTACCGCCTGCTCGCCTCGCATTACGACTGGGATGACCGCGCCGACGAGCGCGCCGCGATGCTCGCCGCCGAGCAGGCCACGATCGACAAGGCCGTGCGCGAGCAACCCGGCAAGGCGCGCTGGTGGACGATCGAACGCGCCGAGGCCCTCCTCGGCGCGCGGGGGCCGCAGGATCCGGCGGTGGCGCGAGAGCTGCTGCCCGAAGTCGTCGCCGCAGCCGAAGACGAGGACCGATCCCCCGCTGTGCGCCGTTATGGCATGGCGACTGCGGCATTGCTCGCGCTCGGTGTGGACGTGGATGCCGCGGTGCACGCCAGGATCCGAGCCGCGATCGCTGCCGCGCCCGACCACGAGGTGGCGCAGGCGTACGCGGACTTCGCCGCGGCGGCCCTCGCGGACGCAGACGAGGCTCCGGCGGCCGAGCGGGTGAAGCGCTGGCGCGCGGTCGCGGCGGCGATCGAACACGACCTCATGCCCGTGTGGCATCTCCACCAGGCCCGGTGCCGGCTCGCGGTGGCACTGATCGCCGCAGGCGACCGTGACGAGGCGCTCGAGCTGCTCGCGCGCGTCGCTGCGGAGGCGCCCGGGCAGGGTGCCGCTCGTGTCGGGCGCTGGGCGACGGAGCTCACCGCCCAGGCCGGCGGCGGACCTGCCGGGGCCGGCACGGGCACCGTCGCCTCGCTCACCCCGCGGGAGCTGCAGGTGCTCGAGCTGATCGCCGAAGGACTCACGAATCCGCAGATCGGGCAGCGCCTCTTCATCAGCCCGAAGACCGCGTCGGTGCACGTGTCGGCGATCCTCGCCAAGATCGGCGCCGCCAACCGCGCCGAGGCCGCCGCCTGGTACACGGCCGCAGAAGCGGCGTCCGCGCGGCCCTGACCGCTCGGGAGCAGGCCCGCGGCACAGGCCCTCGCGGGTGTCGGCGTGGCGCGGCAGGATGGTGCGCATGCCGTACGAGATCCCTGCGCCGATGCTCGCGAAGTCCGTGCCCGACGTGCCCGACCGGGCGAAGGCCCCCGGCGGCCTCAGCTACGAGCCGAAATGGGACGGATTCCGCGCCCTGGTCTCGTGGGACGGGTCCGAGGTGGTCATCGGGTCGCGGGGTGCGAAGCCGCTGACGCGGTACTTCCCCGAGCTGGTCGAGGCCTTCGCGCGGCTCCTCCCCGAGCCGTGCCTGCTCGACGGCGAGATCGTGGTGCCCGTCGAGCGGGACGGGCGGCGCCGGCTCGACTGGGAGTCGCTGTCGCAGCGCATCCACCCCGCGGCGTCGCGGGTGAACATGCTCTCGGAGCAGACACCCGCGATGTTCATCGCGTTCGATGTGCTGGCGGTCGGCGACCGCGACCTGCAGGGCGAGCCGTTCGCCACGCGACGCGAGACGCTCGTCGACCTGCTGCGCGACGTGCCCGACCCGGTGCACGTCACGCGAGCCACCGACGACGCCGACCTCGCACGCCGCTGGCTCGCAGAGTTCGAAGGGGCGGGGCTCGACGGCGTCGTGGCGAAGCCCCTCGATCAGCCCTACGCCCCGGGCAAGCGCACGATGTTCAAGATCAAACACGCGCGCACCGCCGACGTCGTGGCGCTCGGCTACCGCATCCACAAATCGGGCGAGGGCGTGGGCTCGCTGCTGGTCGGTCTCTACGGCGAAGACGGCACGCTGTTCCCCGTGGGAGGTGTCGCGGCGTGGAGCAACGAGCGCCGCCTCGAGCTCATCGACGAGCTCGCGCCGCTCGTGGTGCGCGACGCCGACGGGGAGGCCGTCCGAGGCGAAGGCGAGAAGTCGCGGTTCCAGGCCGGCCGCGCGGACTCGTCGTTCGTGAGGCTGCGCCCCGAGCGGGTGCTGGAGGTGCGCTACGACCAGCTCGAAGGGTGGCGCTTCCGCCACACCGTGCAGTTCGAGCGCTGGCGCCCCGACCGTGATCCGGCCTCGTGCACGTACGAGCAGCTGGAGGTCGTCGCCGCGTACGACCTGGCCGACGTCCTGGTCTGAACCCGGCAGCGGCGGCGCATCCGTCGCGCCTCGGATGTCGGAAGCCCCGACTAGCGTGTCGTACCCGCCCCAGCACTGCTCCGTCGGTTCGAGCGGCGCTCCGGGTGGAGGCATCTTCCGACAGGAGGGATCATGTCCTACTACACAGCTCAGGTCATCGCCGACGAGCGCGCCGCGACGGTCGCCCGCGAGAACGCACTGATCCTCGCCCAGAGCGAGCGGAGCGTGGTGCAGGTCCCGCGAGCGCGCCGGCGCTTCTCGCTCGCGCATCTGTTCCGCGGCACGCCCGCACCGCGCTCGAACCCGTCGCCGACCGCTCCCTGCCCGAGTACCCCCGCCGTGGCGCCATCGAGCTGCTGACAGCCGGCCGCCGGCTGATGCGATGTGCATCGCACGCCGCCGAGGCGACGGTCGCCGAACAGCCGGGCACGGGTCAGCGCGGCGGCGGAGTGAACTCGACGAGCGGGATGTAGGCCTCGCCGCCCGCCGCGTCGTCCATCGCGGCTTTGAGGTGCCGCCACGCCCGCGGGTACCTCGCCGCGTACACCGCCAGGCTGGCCTCGGACTCGTCGCGGTCGAGCAGTCGCACGGCGGCACGCACATGGCGGGCGCCACCGGTGCTGAGGTAGGCGACCCCGTTCGCCTGCAGGTTGCGGTACCACTGCGAGCGCGTGCCGAACCCCGAGGCCACGCGGACCACATTGCGCTCGCGGTCCACGACCTCGACGACCACGAACCGCCGGTCGTGCGAGACCCGGCCGAGGTGCTCGATCATCACGAGGCGGTCGCCGAGCATCCATCCCAGTCCGGCACGGTACAGCGCGATCGGAGCGCGAACGATCCACCGCGTGCGCAGCACGGCCTCGATGAGTCGGTCGACCAGTCCCGTGCCGCGCGCGGACTGCCGTGGATCCGTCACCGACTCGGTCATCGCCGCCGCTTCATTCCTCGGCCTTGGGCCAGTTCTCGGGGTTGATGCGGCTGGGCTGCACACGCGGCGGTTCGCCGGGCATCTTGGGGAAGTCGGGCGGGAAGTTCAGTTCGCCCAGCCCCGCCTCGAGGTCGCGCTGCCACCACTCCAGCAGCGTGTCGATGCGTCCGGGCTTCGCGAGCAGGTCGGCCCACGGGTCGCCCACCTCGGCGAGGCGCCCCGGCAGGGTCCGCACCGTGAACGCCGTGGGGTCGACGCCCGCGGCCAGCTCGTCCCAGGCGAGCGGCGTCGAGACCGTCGCGGTGGGAAGGGCACGGGGGCTGTAGGCACCGGCCATCGTGCGGTCGCGGTTGGCCTGGTTGAAGTCGATGAAGATGCGCTCGCCGCGCTCCTCCTTCCACCAGTTCATCGTGACCTTGTCGGGCAGGCGCCGCTCGAGCTCGCGCCCCGCGGCGATCACCGCGTGCCGCACGTCGAGGAACTCCCACTCCGGCTCGATCGGGCAGAACACGTGGATGCCGCGGTTGCCGCTGGTCTTGAGGAACGCCGTCAGCCCCGCCTCGGCCAGCACCTCGCGCAGCGCGGGGGCGACGGCCGCGGCATCCGCGAAATCGGTCCCCGGCTGCGGGTCGAGATCGATCCGCAGCTCGACCGGGTTGTCCGTGTTCGCCGTCAGCGACGCCCACGGGTGGAACACGACCGTGTTCATCTGCACCGCCCAGACCGCCGCCGCGATCTCGGTGAGGACGAGCTGGGGATGCCGCCGCCCGCTGTTGTACGTGACGGTGCGCGCCTCGACGAACGCCGGCGCGCCCTTGGGCGGGTTCTTGGAGTAGAACCGCTCACCGTCGACGCCGTCGGGGAAGCGCTCCAGCGACACCGGCCGGTCGCCGTTGGCGGCGAGGAACGGCCCCTGCACCGTGATGAGGTACTCGGCGAGCTCGTGCTTGGTGATGCCCAGCTCGGGCCAGATCACGCGGTTGGGGCTCGACAGGCCGACCTCGCGGTCGCCGTCCGGACCGGGAACGGTGAGAGTGATGCGCTCGGACGCCATGCTCCGACGCTAGCGGGCACGGGCGACACGCGTCACCCCGCCGGGTTACTCCGCGAGCGCCAGCACCGGCGCGAGCTCGTCGCGCGTGAGGCGGATCCAGGGGCCGGCCGGGTCGACGACGAGACCGTTGATGCCGTCGTCCGAGCGCAGCGCACGGGCCAGCTGCTCTGCCTTGATGGGCACCGCGTTGTCGCCGCGACCCATGACGGCGACCTCGAGCGGGTGCGAGTACACCTCGAGGAACCGCTCGCCGTCGGGCGTGCGACCTTCGGCGAGTCCGGGCGCGCCGCCCTCGGCGAGGCCCGCCGCCACCCACAGCGGCACGTGCGTGAGCGCCTCGGCGACCTGTGCCGACACCTCGGGCGTGCGCTCGGCGGCCAGCAGCGTCTTCACGGTCAGCTCGGGGTCGGCCTGCTCGACGGCGCGCGTGAGCAGCTCGGTCGGCAGCACGGCGCGTGACGGCGTCGATGCCGGGTCGAGCACGATGCCGTCGTACTTGCTCGCGAACACGTGCTGCAGCACCGTGAGCACCGGCTGCCCCATCGCGGAGGTGTCGGAGTCGCCGTCGGCCTTGAGGCTCGCCTGCAGCGCCGCCCCGCTCGAGTACGCGAGCGCGAACGTGCGGTCGCCGAGGTTCGCGACGCCCAGCGGCAGCGGCTTGCCCTCGGCGAGCAGCGTGCGCGCGTCGCCCTTCACGCGCAAGAAGACGTGACCCTGCAGCAGCTGGCGTGCGACGTCGAGCAGCGCCTGCGAGGCGGGTGCATCACCGACGCGGCCGAGGGCGTCGCGCAGCAGCACGTTGTCGCGCAGCCCCGGGACCGTCTCGGTCTGCGCGGGTGCCGTGCGCATCCACTCGCGTCCGCCCATGCGCGGCAGCTGGCTCGGCGGCTCGGCGGGCGACTCGTCGGCCGCCGCCGGACGCGGTGCCGCGGGAGCCGCCCCCAGGCCGCCGTACGACGAGACCGAGATCGAGACCGAGGGCGCGGCATCCGCCTCAGCCGTGCCGGCCGGGGTCGCGGGCGACGGCGCGGTCGCGGCATCCGCTCCTCCCGGCACGGCGGAATCGGGTGCGTGCGTCTCGGTCGCGGCGGGTTCGTCCGCCGTTGCGCCGGTCGCCTCCGTTGCCGGCTCCGGCGACGACTCGGTGGGCTTCTTCGGACGGCGCGAGAACAATGCCATTGTGCGAGCCTAACCCGCCTGCTCGGGGAGCCATGAGGCATCTCGCCGCTCCCGCGGGGCGCAATTCAGTCTGAGCGCGAAGTCGCGGTCGACCGAGGCCCAGAATTTCGCGGCCGGCGCGAGCCAGGCGTCTCGCCCAGACTGAATTACGCCCGCCGGGCGTGCAGAGCCGGGCAGCAGTGAGAGGTCACCCCAGGGCCGCCACGCCCGCCAGGATCACCCCGACACCCACCGCGAGGAGGGATGCCGCCAGCACGACCGCGCCGGCCCAGAGCAGCGCGATCGCCCGGCCGGGGCGCTGCGGGTCGCGACCCAGCACCGAGAGGAAGAAGCCGCCGGGGATCAGGAGCGCGCTGGCGAGCACGCCGACCGAGGCCCACTGCCACGGCGTGGGCACCCCGACGGCCGACACGAGCAGCAGGCTGACGAGTCCCAGCAGCACCAGCACCCCCGCGTGCGCGTGGCCGGCGCGGAAGAACGTCTTCTGCAGGCCGTTGAACGGCAGCCCGCGCGACGCGATCCGCAGCAGGAACGTGCCGCCCGACATGATGCCGATGACGGTGAGGATCGTCGCTCCGGCGACGATCGTGAGGATGGGGTCCATCGTTGCCTCCCGGCAGGTCGAGCGTTGGATAGTTACGCTCTCCAATACTAGATAGCTATAGTATCCAACACAACGGCAAGGAGGGCGCATGAAGATCTCGGAGCTGTCGGAGCGCAGCGGGGTTCCCGTCGCGACCGTGAAGTTCTACATCCGCGAGGGCATGCTCCCCCGCGGTGAGGCGGTCTCGGCCACGCGCGCCGAGTACGGCGACGAGCACCTCGCCCGCCTGCGCGTCATCGCGGCACTCGCCGACGTGCGCGGCCTGCCGCTCGCACGCGTGCGCGACATCCTCGAGCTCATCGACGCGCCGTCCGGCGATCCGGTCGAGACCCTCGGCCGAGCGGTGGGCGCGCTGCCTCCCTATGTCACGGTCCAGCGCGACGACTATCCGCTCGCCCGCGCCGCGATCGCCGAGCTCGGCCTCGCCTACGACCCCGACTTCACCGCGGTCGCGCAGCTCGACGAGGCGCTGCGCGCCCTCGAGGCGGCGGGATTGGATGCCACACCCGCCGTGCTCCGTCGCTACGGCGATGCGATGCGACGGGTCGCGACCGAGGAGCTCGCGCCGATGGCCGGCATGCGCCTCGATGAGGCGGTGACATATGCCGTGCTGGGCACAGCGCTCTACGAGCCCGTCATGCTCGCGCTGCGACGCCTCGCCCACCACCAGCTGCTGGTTGTGCGACCCCCCGTCGGCTGAACCGGCGACTCATACGGCCCAAAGCCCGACCGCTCGAGCAGCCGCGGCGGGCGGCATCCATCATCTTCTCAGCAACGAATTCTCGGAAATGTGTCCCAAAACCCCTGGTGCCGGACATATCTGTATATGGGCCTGAACATTCGCGTACCCGCACTGCGGTGTTCGGGCACGGTTCGGGATCCGCGGTTCGGGCTGCTTATGATGCCCTGGTGCCCGCCCCGCCGGACGGCGACGCCCCGGTCGCCGCGACCTCCGCGTCCAGCGTCTCGGACGAGACGCTGCTTCAGCGCGCCCGCGAGGGCGACGAATCCGCGATGCGCACGCTTCTGCGCCGGCACGAGAAGAAGATGTACGGGCTCGCACTTTCGATGACGCGCAACGCCGCGGATGCCGAGGACGCGGTCGGCATCGCGCAGCTGGCGTTGTGGCGCAAACGCGATTCGGTGCAGGCCGCGGAGGGCTCGCTGCTGCCCTGGCTGCTGAAGACCATCGCGCTGGCCGCGAAGAATCAACTGCGCGGGCAACGCCGCTACGAGCGTCTCATCGCCGGCATCCCCGCTGCGGAAGAGGTTCCCGATCACGCCGAGGAGGTCGGGCGCCACGTCGACCGCGCGTCGCTGTCGCACGACGTCGAGGCGGCGCTGCGCGCGGCCAGTGCCGCGGACGCCCAGGTCATCGTGCTCTGCCTGCTCGAAGGGATGCCGCCCGGCGACGCCGCCCGGGTCATCGGCGCGACGGAGTCCGCGGTGCGCAAGCGCCTCACCCGCGCGAAGCAACGGCTGCGCAGGACACTAGCCCACCACGCCCCTCACACCGCGGAGGAGCAGCCATGAGCGATCAGCATCCGCTGCCCCGCGGCGATGCGATGGAGAACCTGGTCATCGCGCAGATGCGCGAGGATCTGCGCGCCTCGCGCCGGCACCGCCGGTTCGGGCTGCCCACGTGGTCGATCCTCACGACCGCAGCCGCGGCGATCGTCGCCGTCGTGGCGATCACGGTGTCGATGCTCGCCATGCCGACGCCGTCGTACGCCGCGACGCCCCCCATGCTGCAGATCACGCCGGCCGACCAGGCCGAACTCGGGGATGCCGCAGAGCTGCTGACCGATCTGGCCCAGCAGTTGCGCGCATCCGATGATCGCGACCCGACGCCGCCGGGCCAGCCGCAGGTCATCGCGCTCCAGACGTGGGGGCTGGTGACCACCGTCGGCGCGGACGGCGAAGAGGTGCCGCCGCCCTATGTCGCGCCCGAGAACCTGACGCTCACCCGCTACCCCGACGATGCCTGGTCGCAGGTCGCGGTCGCCGGCACCCCGTACGACACGCAGGGCGAGCCGGTCGACGACCCGAAGGCGACGCCGCCGGGCACCGAGCTCTACCGGTTCGACGAAGATGCCGGCCAGCACGTCTATCTGTTCCCCGAGCCGATTCCCGAGTCGGCTGACGAACTCCGCCAGGCGATGCTCGACGTCGGGTTCGAGGATGAATCGTCGTCGCTGGAGTGGCTGTCGCTCACGACCGGCCTGCTCATGGAACGCGTGCTCGAGCCGAAGCAGGAGGCTGCGCTGCTCGAGGTGCTCGCCGGGCTCGACCTGGAGCTCGCCGGCACGACGACCGACCGCCTCGGCCGCGAGGCGTACGTCTTCGAGACGCCGCCGAGCGACACCGGATTCGTCGGGCGCATCCTCGTCGGCCCGTCGGGGCATGTCCTCGCGACAGAGACCGTGTGGATCGGCCACGACCGCACCGACATCCCCTCGCCATCGGTGCAGTCGTACTTCGCGTGGGAGGGTGGAGCATGATCTCCCGAAAGCTCATGCCCTTCGCTGCGCTCGCGCTCAGGCGTCCCTGACGTCAGAGCTTCTGGATCGGGGCGATCTTGATCAGCAGCTTCTTCGGGCCGGCGGAGTCGAAGCGGACGTGGGCGACCCGCTTGGCGCCCTCGCCCGTGACGGCATCCACTCGTCCTTCACCGAAGTCGTCGTGACGGATGCGGTCGCCGGGCGCCAGTTCGAGGTCGCCGTTGTCGCGCACCTTGGCGGGGATCTTGTTGGCGAAGCGGTCGATGCCCCCACCCGGTACCTGAGCCTGCCCGAGGTCGCGGCGTGCGAGAGGCACGAGGTCGTCGCCGTAGCGCTTGCCGGAGCCGCCGAAGCCCGATCCCGAGCCGCGACGCGCGTTGAGGGCGCGCGACTGCGTGCCGCCGCGAGAGTTGACGTCACCCGGCGACTGGCGCCAGTGCAGCAGGTCGACGGGGATCTCTTGCAAGAAACGGCTCGGCATCGCGACCGTGACCTCGCCGAACTGGGCGCGGGTCATCGCGAGCGAGAGGTACAGGCGCTGGCGGGCACGCGTGATGCCGACGTAGAACAGGCGCCGCTCCTCCTGTGGACCGCCAGGCTCCCCCGCCGAGATGCGGTGCGGGATGAGGTCCTCCTCGACGCCGGTGAGGAACACCGCGTCGTACTCGAGCCCCTTGGCGGTGTGCAGCGTCATGAGCGACACCGAGCCAGACGCGTCTTCGAGGTCGTCGGCGTCGGAGACGAGCGCCACCTCGGTGAGGAAGTCGAGCACCGTGCCTTCGGGGTTGTTGCGGGCGAACTCGCGGGCGACCGCGACCATCTCGTCGAGGTTCTCGATGCGCGCCTCGTCCTGCGCGTCCTTGCTGGCGCGCAGCGCGTCGTAGTAGCCGGACTTGTTCAACAGCAGCTGAAGGCCATCGGCGACCGCCGTCGGCGGGGCGAGCTCGCCCGACGCGGGCAGCATGAGTTCGGTCGCCTCGGCCAGCACCGCGTCGAGGTGCGCGATGGCGGCCTGGATCTTGGGGCCCACGCCGAGCGCCGACGAGTTGGCCAGCGCGTCGCGGAACGTGATCTGCTGATCGGCCGCGTAGCGCGAGATCGTCTCGATCGTCACGTCGCCGATCCCTCGGCGCGGCCGGTTGATGATGCGGCGCATCGCCAATTCGTCGAACGGGTTGGCGACGGCGACGAGGTACGCCAACGCATCCTTGATCTCGGCGCGATCGTAGAATTTCGTGCCGCCCATGATCTTGTAGGGCAGGGCGGCTCGGATGAAGATCTCTTCGAGCGCACGGGACTGTGAGTTGGTGCGGTAGAACACCGCCATCTGCGAGTAGTCGACGCCGGCGCGGCGCAGCACCTCGATCTCGTCGGCGACGAACTGGGCCTCGTCGTGCTGCGAGTAGCCGGTGAAGCCGATGATCTTCTCGCCGTCGCCGACGTCGGTCCACAGCTTCTTGTCTTTGCGGTCGAAGTTGTGGCCGATGACGGCGTTCGCGGCCGACAGGATGTTCTGCGTCGAGCGGTAGTTCTGCTCCAGCAACACGACCTCGGCGCCCGGGAAGTCCTTCTCGAACTCGCTGATGTTGCGGATGTCGGCGCCGCGGAACGCGTAGATCGACTGGTCGGAGTCGCCGACGACCGTCAGCGACGCCCCGTCTTCTTCACCGGTCCCTGAGCCCGTCGAAGGGGCCTCGAAGATCATCATGCCGCCGGCCTCGAACCCCTGCGAACCGGTTGCTGAGCCTGTCGAAGCACCCGGCGGACGCGTCAGCTCGTGGATCAATGCGTACTGCGCGTGGTTGGTGTCCTGATACTCGTCGACCAGCACGTGTCGGAACCGGCGACGGTACACGTCGGCGACCTGCGGGAACGCGCGGAACAGGAACACCGTCTGCGCGATCAAGTCATCGAAGTCGAACGCGTTCGCCTTCTGCAATTCGCGCTGATACGCACCGAACACCTCGACGAACACCCGTTCGGCGGGATCGCTCATGTTGGCCGAGCGGGCGTAGGACTCGGCATCCGCCAGCTCGTTCTTGAGCTTCGAGATCTTCGACTGGGTCGCCGCCGGGGTGAGCCCGAACGCGTCGGCCTCGTGCTCTTTCACCAGCCGCTTGATGAGCGCACGCGAGTCGCCCGAGTCGTAGATGGTGAAGGACTTGGTGAACCCGAACTGCTCGGCCTCACGGCGCAGGATGCGCACGCACGCCGAGTGGAACGTCGAGATCCACATGCCGCGCGCCGCGTCGCCCACGATGCTCTCGACGCGCTCGCGCATCTCGCCCGCAGCCTTGTTGGTGAACGTGATCGCGAGGATCTGGCTCGGCCACGCCTCGCGATTGCGCAGCAGCGACGCGATGCGCCGCGTCAGCACGCTCGTCTTGCCCGATCCGGCTCCGGCGACGATCAGCAGCGCCTGCCCACGGTAGGTGACGGCTTCGCGCTGCTGCGGGTTGAGCCCCTGCAGCAGGTCTTCGTCGGGGCGCGGGACGCCGCTCGGCGCTGAGGTGCCGTCGAGAACGATCGGACGAACGGATGCCGCGCCCGGCGCGGCTGCATGGGCATCGGTCATTTCGCCTTCAAGTCTAGGCCGGGCCCCCGACACGGCAGGTCAGGGACCTCACTCGAGCAGCTCCCACCGCAGCCCTGGGAATCGCGCGAAGTCTCGGTCGAACGAAACGACGGTCGCACCGTGCTCAGCCGCGATCGCCGCGATCGCCGCGTCCGACACCAGGTTGCCGCGCGCATCGGCCATTCGACACATGTGAGAGAAGTGATCCCAATGGCGAGGCCCTGCGCCGGCCCGCACCACCCCTGGATGCTGCAGCATCGCAATATGCTCCGACATCGGCCCGCAGCCCGCCGCCGACAGTCGGCGATCCGGCGAAACTCGGATCGATGCGGCGGAAGTGCCCGACTCTGGGCAGATCCCCGAGCCTCGGCAGACGACATCATGCCGGGCAAGGACTCAGAGCAGGCGTCGCTCGGACGCCCACGCGGTCAGCTCGTACCGTGACGACAGCTGCAGCTTGCGGAGCACCGCCGACACGTGCGACTCCACCGTCTTCATCGAGATGAACAGCTCGGCGGCGACCTCCTTGTAGGCGTAGCCGCGGGCGATCAGCCGCATCACCTCCTGCTCGCGCGCCGACAGCCGGTCGAGCTCGTCGTCACGGGCGGCGGTCTCACCGACGGCGGCGCCGAACGCGTCGAGCACGAACCCCGCCAGGCGCGGCGAGAACACCGCGTCGCCCTCGGCGACGGCGTGCACGGCACGGCTCACCTCGGCGCCCGACGAGCCCTTCGTGATGTACCCGCGGGCGCCGGCGCGGATGACGCGCACGACGTCTTCCGCAGCGTCCGAGACGCTCAGCGCGAGAAAGCGCGTGGTCGGCACGACGGGCGATGCGCCACGGATCACGGCTTCTCCGCCGGCCGCGTCGGGGGCGGATGCCGCACCGGGCGAAGCAGGCAGATGCACGTCCAGCAGCACGACGTCGGGGCGCGTCGCCTCGATGATCTCGATCGCCGACGAGGCATCGGCCGCCTCGCCGACGACCTCGACGGAGGCGTCGAGGTCGGCCCGCAGACCGGAGCGGAAGATCGAGTGGTCGTCGACGATCACGACGCGTACGGGGGCTTCAGCCACGGCGGGCCTCCGTCGACGGGGATGCCGGGCCGCCGGCATCCCCGTATCTCAGATGCACCTCGGTACCGCCGCTCGCGCCGCGGCGCACCGTCGCAGAACCCCCGGCACGGCGCATGCGGCCGATGATCGACTGGCGGATGCCGAGCCGGTCGTCGGGGACGTCGGCCAGGTCGAACCCGGGGCCGCGGTCGCGCACGTACACGTCGACGGCGTTCGCGTTGCCCTCGATGTACACCGAGACGTCGCCGCCGGCGTGGCGGGCGGCGTTGAGCATCGCCTCGCGCGACGCGGCTGCGACCTCTCCGCTCGCCCGCTCGGCCGGAAGCCCGGCCGAGACGACGTCGATGCGCACCGGGTAGTCGAGTTCGAGCGCGGCGGCGTAGTCGCGCAGGTCGGTGGGCAGATCACTGTCTGCCGGGGCGTCGCCGTCGTACAGCCACGCGCGCAGCTCGCGCTCCTGCGCACGGGCGAGCCGGGCGACCTCGGTCGACGCGCCCGCGCGGTTCTGGATGAGGGCGAGGGTCTGCAGCACGGAGTCGTGCAGGTGGGCGGCCATCTCGGCCCGCTGCTCCTCGCGGATGCGACGCACCCGCTCGCCCGATAGCTCACGCCACCTGCCCACGAGGATCGACGAGTACACCAGCAGGATGCCCAGGATCGGCACGAGCGCGAACACGAAGCCCGCTATGCCGGTCTGCCGCAGCATCGACAGCTGCGCGAGCAGCAGCACCACGAGCACGATCGTCACGACGATGCGCACGATGTTCTCGTGACGCGGCCCGCGGGCGGGGTCGCGGCGGTCCACGAGCGTCGCCCACATGCCGGCCGACACGGCGAGCAGCGTGGCGAGGAACACGCCGCCCACCCACGTGGGCATCGACGTCCACACGACGCCGTCGGCGCCGAACACGGCGATCGCGGCCATGGTCATGAGCACCACGACGATCGCCAGCCCGGTCAGGATCCACGCCACCGGCACGCGCCGCGTGGGCTCGTCGCGCACCTTTGCGACCTCGGCCGCGTCCACGTCGACGGGCACCGGGTCGGGCACCGGCCGCGGGTCCTCCCACGGCACGAACACCCACAGCCACGCATACAGCAGCACCCCGGCGCCCCACAGCGGCGTCAGCACGATGAACAGCGCCCGCACCATCCACAGCGGCCAGCCGAGGTGACGCGCGAGTCCCGCCGACACCCCCGACACCGCGCAATCCCGCGGCCGCTGCAGCGGCGGACGAGCGGGGCTGGCGGATGCCGCGACCGACGCCGCGGCAGGGCCGCCGGCATCCCAGATCGCGGTTCTTGGCATACCGGCATCCAATCATCCCTGCCGCCCCCGACCACACCCGGGGGCCGAGGATCAGGGACGGGTCAGGGGATCACCCCATAGCGAGAGGCTCGCGGCGGCCGCCAGGGTGGAACCATGACCGACACGACGTCCGCTCCCCCCGCCGATCCGGGACCGCCTCCGACCGCCCCTCCGGGGATGCCGACGCGCTCAGACCGGTTCTTCTCGTGGGTGCAGGGACTCGGCATCGTGCGCGCCGACGGCTGGCTCGGCGGCGTGTGCGGCGGTATCGCGGCGCGACTGCGGATCGACCCGCTGATCGTGCGCGGAATCTTCGTCGTGGTCGCGCTGCTGGGCTTCCCGGCGCTTCTGGTCTACGCGATCGCGTGGGCGCTGCTGCCCGACACCGACGGGCGCATCCACCTGCGTGAGCTGTTCCACGGGCGCTACGACCCCGCCATGACGGGCGTGTTCATCCTCGCGATCGTCGGAGTCGTGCCGGTCGTGCCGTGGCTGCGCAACGTGCTGCTGTGGCCGCTGTGGGCCCTCACCGGCTTCGCGCCGTGGGCCTGGGACGACGGCTCGGGCGTCTCGGCGCTCGGCGTGCTCGGCTTCCTCTTCGCCCTCGCCGTCATCGGCGGGCTGGTGTTCCTCATCGTCCGGTCGGCACGTTCCGACCGGCCCTCGCGGGCGGATGCGCAGAAGGCTTCCGCGCAGCCCGCCCCCGCGGTCGCGTCCGATTCGGGTGACGACGCGACCGCTCCCCTCGCCGGCTACGCCGCGAGCACCGCAGACCCGGCCGGTCGGGCTCCGGCCGGGTCTGCGACAGGAGCCACCCGGTCGTTGAGCGAGCGAGGGACGAGCGAGACGAAACGCACTCCCTACGGCGACGACGCCGCCGTCGCGGACTGGCGTGCCCGCCAGGAGGCGTGGCGGGTCGAGAACGACGCGTGGCGCCGCAGTCAGCAGGACGCCGACCGCGCCGCCCGCGACCAGGCGCGGCGTGAACGCCACGCGCACGGCACCGCGTTCGCCCTCGAAGCCGAAGAGCGCCGCCGCATCCGCCGCGCCACCCGACCCCGCACGAGCTTCGTCTTCGTGCTCACGGCGCTCGGCGCCGCGATCGTCGTCGGGGCCGTCGCGGTGCTGACCGCGCTCGGGGATGCCGCGACCGCGCCGTTCGCCGGCGCCATCGGCTTCTTCACCGCTGCGCTGGTCACGGCGCTGGCCATGGTGGTCGCCGGTGCGATCCGCCGGCGCAGCGGGTTCCTCACGGCGGTGACGCTCGTGCTGCTGGTGATCGGCGGCTCGGTGGCGGTGTTCTCGGGACCGGGGCGGTTCGTGCTCGGCGGCGTCGACGTCGGCACCGCATCATTCGAGCAGCGCATCGTGCAGCCGGCGGGCGTCACGACGATCTTCGTGGGATCGCTGTCAGACAGCGAAGACATCGAGGCCGGCGGCGTCGTCGTGCGCAAGGGCTTCGGCGCGACCAACATCGAGCTCTACCCCGGCACGTCGCTCGACCTCGAGGCCGAGCTCGGCGACGGCAGCGTGCACTACGACCGCATCGACGCCCAGACGAGCCAGCTGCTGAAGTCCGGTTCCCTCAAGCCCGACGACGACGGCGTGTGGCGCGTGCAGGCCAGCAGTAAGAACCCCGCCACCGGGGTCACCACGACCCAGCATGTAGTCCTCGACCAGACCGCCGGCTCGGTCCAGATCACGATCTACGAGAATTGAGCGCCAACATGAGCACTTACGAGAATCCGGATGCCGCACCCGGCGCCGACGCCACATCCGACGAGCCCGTGACCGTCGAGACCCAGGCGATCGCACTCCCTCCGGTCCCCGAGCTGCCGGCAGCTGAGTCGGCCTCGGCGGCCGAGACGGCTCCGCTCGCAGACCTCACCCCGCCTGCATTCGCCGACCAGACCACGGTCCTCATCCCACCGGAAGTCGCCACGGCGACCGACGAGACCGCGATCCGCACGGACCTGACCCCTCCCGGTGCCGCCGACGAGACCACCGTCCTCGCCGACCTGGAGCCGCCGGCGCCGGCCACGCTCCCGCCGGCGTTCACGGGGTTCGCCCCGGCCGCGGACGCGACGGCCCCGATCGCGCCGGCCGCGACCGCCGCGGTGCCCGCTGCGACGGCATCCACGGTTCCTTCCGGTCCGCGGGTGCGCTGGGCGGGGATCGTGTGGGGCCTCGTGCTTGCCGCGATCGCCGCACTCGCGCTGTGGCTGCTCACCGACGCCGGCCGCCAGGCCGCGGTCACGGACTGGATGCTGACCCTCAGCCCCGCCGCGGCCACCGCGTACGGAGTGCTCGTGGTGGGCGCCTTCGCGCTGGTCGCAGGGCTCGTCGGCCTCGTGCGCCGCGCCCAGCGCGCCGGTGAGCGCCGGCGCGCGGCATCCACGTCCATCGTGTGACTCCGGCCCCCGGTCGTTGAGCGAGCGAAGCGAGACGAAACGCGCCAGACCTTTGCGCAAGGCTCACGCGTTTCGTCTCGCTCGTTCCTCGCTCGCTCAACGACCGGGATCGGATCACAGCGCTCTCGCGGATCTCGCTCATGCCCCTCGGCAAAGACATCGTCCCGTCGAGCCAGGTGCGCGCCGCCGCCTGAGACCGTGTGGATGCCTCGGCCGCCGGCATCCACCTGTCAGAACGCCGCCGGAACGTACCGATACGGGTACTGCGGGTCGACGTAGTCGCCCCGCTCCTGGCGTTCGGGCAGCACCGGCTCGGTCCGCGGAACCTCCTGGTAGGGGATCTGCGAGAGCAGGTGGGAGATGATGTTCAGCCGAGCGCTCTTCTTGTCGTCGGACGGCGCCACGAACCACGGAGCGGTCTCGGTGTCGGTCGCGGCGAACATGTCGTCGCGGGCGCGCGAGTAGTCGTACCAGCGGTTGTACGACAGCAGGTCCATCGGCGAGAGCTTCCAGATCTTGCGCCCGTCGGTGATGCGCCCCCGCAGGCGCCGGGTCTGCTCCTCGGGGCTGACCTCCAGCCAGTACTTGAGCAGGATGATGCCGGAGTCGACCATCGCCTGCTCGACGAACGGCACCTGCCCGAGGAACTTCTTCGACGTCGCCTCGTCGGTGAATCCCAGCACGCGCTCGACACCGGCGCGGTTGTACCAGCTCCGGTCGAAGATGACGACCTCGCCCGCCGCGGGGAAGTGCGAGACGTACCGCTGGATGTACATCTGGGTCTTCTCGCGCTCGCTCGGCGCCGGCAGCGCCACGACGCGGAACACGCGCGGCGTCACCCGCTCGGTGATCGCCTTGATCACCCCGCCCTTGCCGGCCCCGTCGCGACCCTCGAAGACGATGACGACCTTGAGGCCCTCGTGCCGCACCCACTCCTGCAGCTTCACGAGCTCGACGTGCAGGCGCTTGAGCTCTTTTGCGTACTTCTTGCCGCTGAACCCGCCGTCGCGCTTCTTCTTCGACGAGCCGGACTTCGACGAGCCGGACTTCGACGAGTCGGACTTCGACGAGCCTGCCTGCTTCGACATCGGCGTCTCCTGGTGTTTCGCGGCGTCCATCGCGCGAGTGACGCCAGCCTAGACCTGGGTACGCACTCGCGCCGTGCACCCGAAGGTGCACGGCGCGATGTGAAGGGGGCGGGATGCCGGCGGCCGAGGCCGCCGGCATCCATTCGTCTTACTTGGTGAGGCTGCTGCAGCCCTCGTCGCCGGTGCCGACGCAGAGCACGAGCGAGTCGGCGTCGACGAGGTCATCGGGGACGGCGAAGCTCCACACGTAGGTGTACGACTTGCCGGGCTTCATGACGACGTCGACGGACTGCTGCGGCACCGCGGTGCCCTCGAAGCTGTCGTCGGTCGTCGAACGCAGCACGGGCGCGACATCCGCCCCGGTGAGGTCGTCGTCGGTGACCCACTGCGCCACATTCGCGGTGACCCACTGGGTACCCGCCTCGGGGTCGCCGAGGGCGCCCGCGGCGGCCTCATCGGGGACGATGCCGCTCCACACCTCGAGCGAGTTCCCGTCGGCGCCGACACGCTCGCCCACGGCCGCCGGGTCGGTCAGCGACGAGTCGACGATCGTCACGGCCGGGGTCGTGTCGGGCGTCGCCTCGGGCGACGACCCCGATCCGGCGGACGCGCAGCCGGCGAGGAGGAGGCCGGAAGCGGCGAGGAGGGCGAGGACTGCGGTACTGCGGGAACGCATGACGAACACCTTTCGAATCGATTCGGGGGATCCTTCTACGTTACGCCTCTGATCGGCATGGTCTGACCAATCCCGGCGTGGAATGCCCCCTTCCGGAGGGGCCGGTCACGGAGTGCGCCTGGTCGCGGCACGCGTCCGGTCGCGGCATCCACTCTCTCGAATCAGGGGATCCGGCGAATACAGGCCGGAATCCGCGAAAGCGTCCTGCCTCCGCCAGATCGCCTGATCCGGGCGGGAGGGTGGGAGGGAGGGTGGGCGGGTGAGAAGGCGAGAGGGCCGTGGATGCCGGGGCTCAGCCGGTCTCGACGGCGCCGGTGTCGGGGCGACGCGATTGCACGGCGTCGTAGGTGCGACGCAGGCTGTCCGTCATCTGCGGGAAATCCTGGCGCAGCGCGAGCACGAACAGCATGTCGATGAGCGCGAGCTGCGCGATGCGGCTGGCCATGGCCCCGCTGCGGAACCGGCTCTCGCGCACGCTCGTGCGCAGCACGATGTCGCACACGTCGTCGAGCGAGGACTCGGCGGCGTTGGTGATGCCGATGGTCAACGCGCCGGCGCGGCCGGCGACCGTCAGGAAGTCGAGGGTCTCGCGGGTCTCGCCGCGGAACGAGACCCCGATCGCGACGGAGGCGTCATCGAGCAGCGCGGCCTGCACGAGCGCGAGGTGGATGTCGACCGAGACTCCGGCGGGGCGTCCGATGCGGCTGAGTTTCTGGAACAGGTCCTGCGCGCTGAGCGAGGATGCGCCCGCCCCGTACAGCTCGATGCGGCGGGCCCCGCGGATCGCGGTGACCGCCTGCGCGACGGACTCGGTGTCGAGCGAGTGCGCGGTGTCTTGGATCGCCTGCATCTCTTGGAACGCGATCTTGGCGACGGTGTCGGCGATCGAGTCGTCGGGGCCGATCTCGCCCTCGCCGATGTCGAAGCTGATGCGCTGCGCCTGGTCGCGGCTCAGCGCCGCGATGACGTCGAGACGGAACTCGCGGTAGCCGGGGTATCCCAGGCTCTGGCAGAACCGCGCGACCGTGGACTGCGACGCGCCGCTCACCTCGGCGAGCCGCATGATGGTCGAGGTGCGGACGAGTTCCGGATCCGCGAGCACGGCGTCCGCGACACGGCGCTCAGAGGCGCTCAGACGGTCCAGCGACTGGCGCGCGCGGATCAGGACATCCATCACACCGCCTCGCGGGTGCGATCCAGCGCTTCGCGCAGCCGACCCCCAGTGCCGGCGAGCGCACGAGCCGCGGCATCCGCGGTCAGTCCCCTCATGCACATCAGTATCGCGGGCTTCACCTCCCACCCGGTGTCGGCGAGCGCGCGACGCGCCACAGCGGGGTCGACATCGGCGATCCCCATGACCATGCGGACCCCCCGGGCCCGCAGCTTCTCGTTCGTGGCACGCACGTCGACCATGCGGTTGCCGTAGGTCTTGCCGATGCGCACCATCGCGAGCGTCGAGATGGTGTTCAGCACGATCTTCTGCGCCGTGCCGGCCTTGAGGCGCGTCGAGCCGGCGACCAGCTCCGGCCCGACGATGACCTCGACGCCCACGTCGGCGGCCTCGGTCAGCTCCGAGCGCGGGTTGCAGCTGACGCCGATCGTCGCCGCCCCCCGGTCGCGCGCCTCGGCGATCGCCGCCAGCACGTACGGGGTGCGACCGGACGCGGTGAGTCCGACGACGCAGTCGTCGGGGCCCACGCCGGCACGCGCGATGTCGGCGCGGCCGGCGGCGACGTCGTCCTCGGCGTTCTCGACGGCCGAGCGGATCGCACTCTCGCCGCCCGCGATGATCCCGACAACGCGCTCGGGCGGTTCGCCGAAGGTCGGCGGGATCTCGCTCGCGTCGAGGATGCCGAGCCGTCCGGGCGTCCCGGCTCCGACGTAGACGAGGCGCCCGCCCCGCTGCATCCGCTCGGCCGCAGCGTCGACGGCGCGGGCGAGATCCGTGGATGCCGCCACCAGCGCCTCCGTCACCTGACGGTTGTTGTCGATCATGGCCGCCACGAGGTCGGGCGTCGTGAGGAGGTCGAGTTCGCCGAACTCGGGATCGACGGCTTCGGTCGTGAGCTCCGCCAGCTGCCGGCGCAGATCGTCGAGGTCAACCACGGCGCACCACACTCCCCTCGTACGGGCTCGCCGGGGTGCGGGCGATGTACTCCGCCCCGTCGAGCGCGTCCCCCCGGGGCTCGACGACCGCGAGCCCCCGTTCCCGCAGTCGTGCGCGCAGCGCGCCGCCGAACACGTCCGAGCCGGCGATGCCGCCCAGCAGGCAGTACGGTCCGGATGCCGCGACGCAGGTCTGCAGCACGGCGTCGACGGCGCGGTCGACGATGTCGCGCGCGACCGCGTCGCCGGCCGCGGCGGCCTGCAGCACGCGCGGCGCGAACCGCGCCAGCTGGCGGGCCGGCGCCGCGGTGTCGGCCACCCAGCGCGGCAGCGTGCTGAGCGGTGCGTGCAGTTCGAGCGCGGCCGCGGTGAGCGCCGTCGCCGGGCCGCGGCCGTCGTGGGCGGCGAGCACGGCACGCAGCCCCTCCTGGCCGATCGCGCGACCGCTGCCCTCATCACCGAGCCACGGACCCCAGCCGTCGACCTGGCTGAGGGTGCCGCGGCCGTCGAGGGTCAGCAGGACCGTGCCGGTGCCGACGATGACCATGGTGCCCGGCATCCCCTCGAACGCCCCGGCGTGCGCGGTGACAGCGTCGGTGGTGACCGCGGTGGGCGCGTCGAGAAGGGCGGCGACGCGTTCGGCGAGCGCCTGAGCGGCAGCCGGTGCGGCCTCGGCCCCGGCCGCGCCCACGCCGATCGAGGCGATCGGCGTCGGCAGCTCGAGCTCGCCGAGCGTCGCGACGATCGCCTCGAGCGCCCGCGCGTCGCCGGCGCTGTCGGCCAGCCCTGGCACCCCGGCGCCGTGCGCCGAGACGGTTGTGGCTCCGGAGGTGGCGCGGATGCGGCATCCGGTCTTTCCCAGGTCGACGGCGACGATGCTCACGGCCGCTCCTCTCGTGTGCGCACGCGAAGACGCTGCAATGCGGCTTCGCAGACGGCGGGCAGGGTGGGCAGCGGTGCGACCGACAGGTCCCACTGCCCGGCGACGGCGGCACGGCCCTCGGGCGTGCCCGGCAGTTGCAGCGGCACGCGCAGCACCGACAGGTATGCCAGCGCTGCGAACATGACCGCCTCACGGGCGTCGGCGGGGATGCCCCATGCGTCGCTCGGCTCGACAGGCACCCCGGCGAGTGCGGCAAGACGGTCGAGCAGCACAGGGTTGCGCGCTCCCCCGCCCGACACGACGAGGCGGGCGGCATCCGGGGCAGCGCGGTGCAGCGCGTCGGCGACGGACGCCGCGGTCAGTTCGGCCAGCGTCGCACACACGTCGTCGAGCGCCGGGACGCCGGTCGTTGAGCGAGACGAAACGTGGGGACGGGGTTGCTCGTGCGCTCCGAGCGTTTCGTCTCGCTCGTTCCTCGCTCGCTCAACGACCGGAACCTGTACCTCCGGTCGTTGAGCGAAGGGCGCTCCAGCGCCCGCAGACGAAACGCCGTGCTCGTCGACCACTCGCTCAACGACCGGAACCTGTGCCCCCGGTCGTTGAGCGGAGGGCGCTCCAGCGCCCGCAGACGAAACGCCGTGCTCGTCGACCACTCGCTCAACGACCGGAACCTGTGCCCCC
>Ga0160453_100322_pt1 | contig 42196 bp, 35 predicted proteins | sample HID1971K_E6MG_FD_108228 | JGI IMG/M metagenome (GOLD analysis project Ga0160453, IMG submission 108228) | Enriched millipede-associated microbial communities from UW Madison campus, WI, USA - HID1971K_E6 MG | ecosystem: Host-associated > Arthropoda: Insects > Digestive system > Unclassified ...
CCCCGGTCGTTGAGCGGAGGGCGCTCCAGCGCCCGCAGACGAAACGCCGTGCTCGTCGACCACTCGCTCAACGACCGGAACCTGTGCCCCCGGTCGTTGAGCGGAGAGCGCTCCAGCGCCCGCAGACGAAACGCCGTGATCGTCGACCACTCGCTCAACGACCGGAACCTCGACCCTCGGTCGTTGAGCGAAGGGCGCTCCAGCGCCCGCAGACGAAACGCCGTCACCGGCGGTCGGCGTCCGCTGCTCCTGCACGTCGGCGAGCGCGGCGTCGACCGTGGCGAGCGTGAAGGTCTCGCGGCCGGTGGTCTTGGGGGCATCGAGCGCGAAGTACGGATGTGCGAGCAGGCGCTGCAGCAGCCCGGCGTCGACGCGTCCGGCGCCAGCGTGACGGCCGTCACGGTCGAACGTCTCCGCCCCGGACGTCTCACGGGTGAGGTAGGCGTCGAGCAGCGCATTGGCCGGTCCGGTGTCGAAGCCGGTGACCGTGCCGTCGGGCCGGACGACCTGCAGGTTCGCGATGCCGCCGAGGTTGAGCGACGCGATCGGCGCCCCCGCCTGCTGCGCGGCCCCGCGCAGCCAGCGCGCGTCGAAGGCCGAGATGAGCGGGGCGCCCATGCCGCCCGCGGCGACGTCGGCGACCCGCACGTTGAAGAGCACCGGGCAACCGGTGGCGCGGGCGATCCACGACGGCTCGCCGACCTGCAGCGTGCCCCACACCGCGCCGTCCGCCACACCGTGGAAGACGGTCTGCCCGTGCGCGCACACCAGGTCGGGCCGGGGCAGTCCCACGGTGGACGACACCGCCGCCCGCGCGAAGGCCTGACCGACCGCGGTCTCCAGGCGGCACCACTCCTGCGGACCGAGCCGCTCCCCCTCGACGGCGCGCATCACGAGCGCCCGCTCGTCGGGCAGCCACGGCTCGGTGCCCCAGCGCTCGAGCACGAGGTCGAGCCCGTCGGCGCCCGCCTCGACGTCGACGAGAGCGGCGTCGATGCCGTCCGCGCTCGTGCCCGACTGCAGCGCGAGGATCCTCATCGGCTGCCCTTCGCGGCCCACGTGCGCACGATGCCCGCCGAGAACACCGAGTCCGCACCGAGCTGCACGACGGCGGCATCGAACCCGCCCCGGGCCGCTCCGGCAGCGGTCGCCCCGACGTTGACGACGATGCACTCGCCCGCCGCCTTCGCGTCGGCGAGCACGCCGAACTGCACGGCACTGGGCCGGTCGGCGACGACCGCAGTGAGGCCTCGGCCGCCGGCATCCACGTTCTCCGCGGCGAGTGCGCGCAGCGTGTCGGCGACCGGCACGGCCCGGGTCGCGGCTGCCTGCGTCGCGCCGCCGCGTGCATCGACCACACGGGCGATGCGGGCGAGGCCGGCGACGGCGGAGGGATCGGATGCCGCGGCCAGCGCGGCCTCGAGGGCTTCGGCATCGGCGGGGTCGACGGCGACCGGGCCGTCACCCGGCGTCGACGCGCGTGCGGCGGACGTCTCGGCGGCCAGCCTCGCGACCCGGCCGTGCGCCTCGCGCAGTCGCTCGGGGGCCAGGCGGCCCTCGTGCAGCGCGGCGACGACCGCGTCGACCACCTCGGCGTACTGGGCCGCGGCGTCGATGCCGCCGAGCTCGGGGTTGCCGAGGCACACGAGGTCTGCCCCCGCGGCGAGCGCCCGGGCGGCGCCGCCGCCGATGCCGTAGGTCGCGGCGATGGCGGCCATGTCGACGGCATCCGTCACGACCACGCCGTCGAAGCCCGCGGCGCGCAGCCGCACGATCGCGTCGGGGTTGACGGTCACCGGCTCGGGCCCCCACTCGGGCACCACGATGTGCGCCGTCATGACGGCCGGCACGCCGGCCGCGATCGCGGCCTCGAACGGCTCGGCGTGACGCGCGGCCGTCGCCGCCGGGATCGTCGGCAGCCCGCGGTGTGAGTCGACGTCGGTGTCGCCGTGCCCGGGCCAGTGCTTGACGCAGGCTGCCACGCCGCGGCGGGAGCGGATGCCGCGCACCGTCGCCGCGACGCGCGTCGCGACCTCGTGCGGGTCGGCGCCGAACGAGCGCGCGCCGATGACGGGGTTGTCGGGGTTGTCGTTGACATCGGCGCTCGGGGCGAGCACCAGGTCGATGCCGGCCCGGCGCACGCGTTCGGCCAGCACCGCCCCGACGCGCTCGGCGACATCGGGGGCGACGAGGCCGAGCTGCGCAGGGGACGGCAGCGTCGAGCCCGCGCGACCCTCCAGCCGCGTCACGACGCCGCCCTCCTCGTCGGCTGCCACGAGGGTGTCGGGGCGGATCGCCCGGATCGCCGCGGCCAGGCTCGCCGTGCCGTCCGGATCGTCCGCCGAGACGTTGCCGGCGAACAGACAGACGCCGCCGAGGCCGCGCCCCAGCTCGACACGCAGCCACTCCGGCACGACCGGGCCGGCGAACCCGGGCAGCAGCACACCGGGCACGAGGTGTTCGAGATCCATGTCAGCCCTTCACAGCCCCCGCGACGATCCCGCTCGAAAGTCGCCGCTGCACGATGATGAAGAAGATCATGACCGGGATCGTGATGATCGTGGATGCCGCCATCACCGAGCCCCAGTCGTTCGAGTGCACGCCGAAGAACTGACGCAGACCGATCGACACCGTGTAGTTCTCGGTCGCACCGCCCAGGAGCGTCATCGCGAAGATGAACTCGTTCCACGCGGTGATGAACGCGAACACGCTCGTCGCGACGAGTCCGGGCGCCACCAGCGGCAGCAGCACGGAGCGGAACATGCGCCACCACGAGGCGCCGTCGATGTAGGCGGCCTCTTCGAGCTCCACCGGCACGGCGGCGACGAATCCGCGCAGCATCCAGATCCCGAACGGCAGCGCGAGCGCCGTGTACACGATCATGAGGCCGAGCAGGGTGCCCAGCAGCTGCAGGTCGCGCACCTGCACGAACAGCGGGATGACGAGCGCCTCCAGCGGCACCATCTGCACCACGAGGATCATCATGACGATCTGGGTGCGCAGCGTGAAGCGGAAGCGGGCGACGGCGACCGAGGCCAGCAGTCCCAGCAGGCCGGAGAACACGACGACGACCACCGCGACCACGAGCGAGTTGCGCAGGTAGGTCGCGAAGCCGCCGTCGGTCAGCACGAACACGAAGTGGTCGAGCGTGACCTTGCGGGGCACGAGCTCCGCGCCGCCCGACGGGTTCTCGTCGAACGCGCTGACGAGCATCCAGTACGTCGGGAAGAGGGTGAAGACGAGCAGCAAGAAGACGAGGACGCCCTTGATGAGGCGTCGTCCGATCGAGGGCCGGGTCACAGCTGGTCCTCCTTGAGAAGCCGCCGCACGTAGACGACGGTGATGGCCAGCAGCAGCAGGGTCAGCAGCACGGCGATCGCCGAGCCGAAGCCGTACCGGTTCTGCCCGAACGACTCCACGTACGACCACACGCCGAGGTTCAGCACCTCGCGGTTCGAGCCCGCGCCGCCGGGCATCAGATACACCTGCGCGAAGACCTTGAAGTCCCAGATGGTCGACAGGATGATGACGACCGCGAACACCTGGTTCAGCTGCGGGAACGTGATGCTCCAGAAGCGTCGCCACGCACCGGCGCCGTCGAGGGATGCCGCCTCCAGCGTCTCTTTCGGAACGCCGAGCAATCCCGCGAGGATCGTGACCGCGACGAACGGGAAGCCGTGGTGGATCACGTTCAGCAGCACGATCGCGTAAAACGACCACCGGTTGGTGAACCAGTTGTACGGCTGGTCCATGAGCCCCAGCTGCATCAGCAGCTGGTTGAAGATGCCGCGGTCTGCGTCGAAGATCCACACCCACACGTACGTGCCGGTCACGGCGGGCATCGCCCAGGCCGCCATGATGGCGCTGGCCACGACGGTGCGCCAGAAGGTGCCGAGCGACTGCAGCAGCAGCGCCACGAGCGTGCCGAAGGCGACGGTGCCGGCGACCGACAGGATCGCGAAGCCGACGGTGTTGGGCAGCACCACCGTCCACAGCGTGGGGCTCGTGAGGATCTCGACGAAGTTGTCGACGCCGATGAAGTTCGGCTCGCCCGACACGATCTCGCGCAGGCCGTAATCCTGGAACGAGAACAGCACGACGCGGATCAGCGGCCACAGCAGGAGGCCGGCGAGCACGACGAGCGCGGGCGCGAGCAGCATCCACGGCCGCAGCCGGTCGATCGGGCGGCGGCGGGATCCCGGGGCGACCGCCGCGCCGGCGGCGGAGGAGACGTGCTCCTCCGCCACCGGCGCCGGGGGCATGAATGCCATACGGGTGCTGCCTACTAGCCGTTGAGGGTGGCGGTCATCTCGGCCGCGGCATCCTTCGCGGCCGTCTCGACATCCTTCTGGCCCGACAGGATCGCCTGCATCATGGCGCTCGTCGTCTTCTTGGCCTGCACGGCGCCGAAGGTCGGCGTCACCGGCACGGAGGCGCCGCCGTCGACCATCTGAGTCGCGAAGGGCTTCACGAGCGGGTCGGCGTTCTCGATCGACTTCTCCAGCAGCGACGTCTGACCCGGGAAGTACCCGCTCTGCTCGCCCCACTTCTCGGCGAACTCGCCCGTGGTCATCAGCTTGATGAACTCGAACGCGAGATCCTTGTCCTTCGCGGTCTCGAACATGCTCAGGTGCGAGCCGCCGAGCACCGACGGCGCGATGCCGCCGTCCTCACCGGGGATCGGCACGGCGGCGAACTTGCCCTCCATGTCGGGTCCCTTCTCGACGATGGCCGACGGCGTCCACGAGCCCATGACCGCCATGCCCACCGTGCCGGCGGCGAACGCGTCGAGCACGTCCGTCTCCTTCCACGTGGTGGCACCGGCCGATGACAGGTTGTCGTTCGTGGCAAGACCCGTCCAGAACTCCAGGCCCTTCACCGACTCGGGCGAGTCGAGCTCGCTCGTCCAGGTGCCGTCCTTCTCGGTGGCGACCTCGCCGCCGGCGCCCCACACCCACGGGTAGACCGTGAACTCGGCGTCGCCGGGGACGGCGACGGCCGTCATGTCGGGGTGGGCGGCCTTGATCGCCAGCGCGTCCTCGCGCAGCTCGTCCCACGTGGTGGGAGCGTCCAGGCCGAGCTCCTCGAAGATGTCGGCGCGGTAGACGAGCGAGCGCACGCCGGCGTACCACGGCATGCCGTACAGCTCGCCGTCGTAGGTGCCCGACTTCACGAGTCCCTCGACGAGGTCGTCCTCCAGCCCGTCCTTCTTGACGTAGTCGCCGATGGGCGCGAGCGCGCCCGCGTCGGCGAACTCGGGCGTCCAGGTGGTGCCCGTCTCGGCCACGTCGGGGGTCGTGCCGCCGGCGATCGACGTGACGAACCGGTCGTGGGCGTCGGCCCACTGCACGAACTCGACGTTCAGGGTGGCGCCGGTCTCGTCCTTGAACGCGTCGGCGACCTCGTCGAAGAACGGCTCGGCGTCGGGGTTGGTGCCCTGCATGATCCAGACGTCGAGCGTCTTGCCCTCGCCCGAGGCCGAATCGTCTCCGTTGTCGCCACCGCCGCCGCTGCAGGCGGTGATGCCGAGTACTGCCACACCCAACACGGCGATGGGCAGGATGCGCTTCCTCACGTGAACTCCTCTTCGTGCGACGACACTGTGCGTGGGCCTTCCGGCCGCGACTCACACTATGGAAGAAACCCCCATGTGTCACGCATGTTTTGGAATTTTCTCCCAACCGTTATCGACCGGAAACACCCGCCCCACCGTCGGCCGAGCTCAGGCCCGGATGGATGCCGCCACCCGCGGCCGCTTCCACGGCACCGCCAGCAGCACGCCGGCCACGAGCAGCACGGCCGCGAACGCGGCGGCCGCCCAGGGCGTGGCATCCGGGATGTCAAGGTAGGTCGTGATGCCGAGGATGCGGGCAAGACCCCAGGGCAGCAGGCCCATCTCGTCGTTCCAGACGGTGAGCGCGGCCTCCAGGCCCACGACGCCGATCACGACCGACGGCACGAGCAGCCCGGCGCCGACCGACGCGAGCACGTACCCGGCGGCCCGACGGGCGCCGACCTGGGCCGACAGCGCCCAGCCGGCGGCGACGAACACCCAGACGAAGAGCGCGAACGCGACGGCGATGTACGCGGTGCGCAGCGCCGGCTCGGTCCAGAACGCGTACCAGTACCCGCCCGGCCCGGTGAACGACAGGGCGAAGAGAGTGAGGATGCAGCGCAGCACCACGACACCGCCGACCGCGGCGATGACCGGCCACGGCGAGCGCCGCCGCACGAACAGCCGCATGACGAGGGCGAACACCCCCCAGGCGCCGATGACGACCGCGACGTGCGTCCACGACAGGAACGACGTCTGCACCGCGCGCGTCGCGACCAGCAGCGCCGCGGGGATGATGAGCAGCAGCCAACGGTCGAGCTCCAGCATGCCGAGCGTGGACTCGCGCGCCCGCCACGGCCGGGTCGAGGCGATCCACGTGGCGCGCGCGGCGGCCGCGCCGGGGCGGCGCACCAGGCTCGTGCGCGCGGCGAGCATGCCGATCACGACCCACGCGGCCGCGAGCACGAGCAGCCCGCGGGCGAGCCACGCCATGGCCTCGTCGCGCTCCGAGCGTTCGATGCCCAGGCGCGCGGCGGTGAGGTTGAGAGCCGGGTGGTCGATGTCGCCGTCGTATGCCTCGAGGTGCGCGGCGGCGAGCTTCTCGAAGGCCACGCGGTCGGCATCCCACTGGGCACGGGCATCCGGAGAGAGCGTGTCGTGCCACTCCCCCTGGTGCAGGATCAGCGACCGATACGCCGAGAGCAACTGGAGCGTGTCGACCTCGTAGTCCAGCGCTCCCACGAACGCGTCGCGCATCTCGGGCGAACGCCAGGTGGCGGCATCCGTCCCCGCCACGGTGTCGCGCATCTTCTCGGCCGTCTCGACGGCTGCGGCGCCGTCGGCGATGGCGGCGTCGATGCCGCCCTCGGCGTCGCGGACGATCGAGTACATGACATCGAGCACGGCGGAGTCGCCGGTGAGGATGTCCCACTCGAAGATCCACATCATGGGCGGCGGTTCCAGCCCGATCGCGAACACCCGCTGCTGCGCGAACGGCGCGATGTACAGGCCGTGCGCGATGGCATCGCGCGAGCTCGTCATCGCCTGCGTGATGGCATCCACCGTCTCAGGGTCGGTCGAGAACCACTCGCGCGCCCAGTCGGCCGTCACCTCGGCGACGTCCGTGTCGGGGTCGCGGGCGAGGGATGCCGCCACCTGCGTGTTCAGTTCGTACAGCTGCCAGAACCCGGCCTTGAGGTAGAGCGTCATGGGTCCGGCGCGCCACGGCCCGCCGTCCTGGGTCCACACCCAGACGCCCTCGATCGCGTCGTTCGCCGCGAGCAGCTGCTGCAGCGCCCACTGGTACTCGGCGCCGAGGTCGTTGGCGAACGCCCCGAAGTTCTCGAACTCGCGGCGGCTCTGGAACTCCACGATGCGCCGCTGCGTGCCCTGCTCGAGCGTGTCGTTGAGCGGCAGCCACGTGTAGAAGTCGCCGAGCGTGTACTTCGTCGACACGATGAGCGCCGGCGAGTCGATGCCGCCCAGCACCGCCTGGTACGAGTCGCTGTCGGTGTGCATGTCGCCGACGGCTCCGACACCCACCGACCAGGTGCGGAAGATCACTTCGCGATCGGATGCCTCGGCCTGTCCTGTGAAGGCCTCGAGCATCGCGCGCACCGCGTCTGCGGTCGTCACCTTGAGTGCGGAGTAGTAGTCCCAGCCGCCCACGTCGTACACGGGCCCGGCCTCGCCGATGCGGATCAGCACGCCGTCCAGCGCCGGCACCGCGTCGTACAGCTCGTCCAGGCCCGCGGTGTAGACGTCCCACAACTCGGGGTTCTCGGTGTCGAGCGACCCGAACCGGTCCGTGAGGTACTGCTCGAGCGGCCCCGTGAGCGCCAGCATGTCGGTGCGCAGGAACACCTTGACGCCGAGTTCGTCGGCGCGCTCCCAGAACGGCGCGAACGCCTCGCGCAGCGCGAGCGCCTTGGCGCGGTGCTCGTCGCCTTCGGCGTAGACCGGGCCGCCAGGAGCGTCGTCGAAGGTCACGAATTCGACGAATCCGGGGAACGCGACGGCGTTGAACCCGTTCGCGAGCGAGTGCCGCAAGAAGACGTCGAAGTCGTCGTACGCCGCGGCGAGCGCGGTCTGGTCGATGTAGGGGGCGTCGGACTCGAACACGTCGGCGAACGCCTTCGATGCGTGCGAGTAGTCGGTGCCCGGCTCCCACTCGGCCGGGTCGGGCGTCACGCCCACCGCACCGAGGTCAGTCATCCGCAGCGGAAGGCGGGATACCTCGTGCGCGCCGATCAGGTCGGTCAGCGGCTTCGCGGCCCGCACCTGGGCGGCGAGGTCGTAGATCGCGCGCGTGCTGCCCGCTTCGGTCGCCGCCGTGACGGTCAGTGCCGCGGAGTCCCCGTCGAGCGTGTACGCGTCGTCATCGCCTTCCGGCGCATCGGCGATGGTGAGGGAGACCTGCGGTCGCTGAGCCTGTCGAAGCGTCTGCGGGTCGTCGGCGATCGCGTCACGCAGTTCGTCCATCGCGACGCCGACGCGCTCGGTGCCGGGCACGTCGACCGAGGTGAGCTCGGGCGGTGCGACGGCCTCCGTCGCGACCGCCGCGACGGCGGTCTCGGGCTGCATCTGCGCGGCGGGCTCAGTGCGGATGCCGAGTGCATCGCCGACCGCCAGCGCGACCCCCGCCCCGAGCGCGATCAGCACGATGGCGGTGACGACGGCGAGGATGCCCCGCCTTCGCGCCGTCGTCATCCTCTGATCCTAGGTGCGGCGCCGGGTGTGTCCGTCCCCCCGGGCTCTCCCTCGACCGCCGGCCGTTGAGCGAGCGAGGCACGAGCGAGACGAAACGCTCCGACCGCACGGTCGGCCGCGGCCGCCGGCATCCATTCCCCCTTCGGAATTGGTTGATCGTGGTCCACAGTTGACCCAGGTCAACTAGTTGGTATATAGTTGATCGTTATCAACTTTCCAATCGGAGGCACAACCTTGTCGACACTCTCCGACACGTCATCGCCGGCGACCGCCGAGCGCACCCCGCGCGAGGTGTTCGTCGCGCTCTCGGGACTCATCGTCACGATGTTCATCGCCGTGCTCTCGGGCACCGTGATCTCGACCTCGATGCCGCTCATCGTCGCCGACCTCGGCGGCGACCAGTCGGCCTACACGTGGGTCATCACGTCGAGCCTGCTGGCCACGGCCGTCACCACCCCCATCTGGGGCAAACTCGCAGACCTCGTCAACCGCAAGGTGCTGCTGCAGATCTCGATCATCCTGTTCGTCGTGGGCAGCGCCATCTCGGGCTTCGCGCAGGATGCCGGCACGCTGATCGCCGTCCGCGTGATCCAGGGCATCGGCACGGGCGGCCTGATGTCGCTCGTCATGATCATCGTCGCCCTCATCATCTCGCCGCGTGAGCGCGGCAAGTACATGGGCGTCGTCGGCGGCATCATGGCCGTCGCCACGATCGGCGGCCCGCTGCTGGGCGGTGTCATCACCGACGCGTGGGGCTGGCGCGCCAACTTCTTCCTGCCGGTGCCGCTGGCGATCATCGCCCTCGTGCTGCTGCAGTTCACGCTGCACCTGCCCAAGATGCCCAAGCGCCCGGTGAAGATCGACTACGTCGGTGCCGTGCTCATGGCGGTCGGCGTCGCGCTCACTCTGGTGTGGATCACGCTGGGCGGCAAGCCCGACGCGGGCGGCTTCGAGTGGGATTCGGTCACCAGCTTCGTCATGATCGGCATCGCCGCTGCCGCGATCATCGCGTTCATCATCGTCGAGTTCTTCGTGCCCGAGCCCATCGTGCCGATGACCCTGTTCAAGAACCGCACGTTCGCGCTCTCGGTGGTCGCCTCGCTCGCGATCGGCGTCGCGATGTTCGCGACGAGTGTGTTCCTCGCGCAGTACTTCCAGCTCGCGCGTGGCGCCACACCGACCGAGTCGGGCCTCATGACGATCCCGATGATCATCGGCCAGATGGGCGCCTCGATCACGGTCGGCGCGCTGATCAGCAAGTTCGGCCGCTGGAAGGGCTTCATGCTCGTCGGCTCCGTGCTCACCATCGCGGGCACGTTCCTGCTCACGACGCTCCACTACGACACCCCGTTCGTATGGGTCGCGGTGTTCATCTTCGTGCTCGGCGCCGGTCTCGGCATGGTCATGCAGAACCTGACCCTCATCGTGCAGAACGACACCCCCGCCTCGCAGCTGGGCGCCGCGTCGTCGAACGTGAACTTCTTCCGTTCGATCGCCGGCACCATCGGCGTGACGATCATGGGGTCGCTGCTGGCGACCCAGGTGGCCAACAACATGTCGGACGGCTTCAAGGGCTTCGTGCCCACGACGCCGGATGAGGTCGCGGCCCTGCAGGGGCTGGCCGGCGGCGCGGTCCCGAAGGTCGACGAGCTGCCCGAGACGATCCGCGTGATCATCGAGGCCTCGTACGCCGACGGCATCGCCCATGTGTTCTGGATCGCCGTGCCGCTCGCGGTCATGGCCCTGATCGCGATCGCGTTCCTTCCCAACAAGCGCCTGTCGACCAAGTCCGCGTCGCAGGAGCTGCAGGAAGAGGCCGAGAACGTCGCGATCGAGCTCGCTGAGGCCGAGGTCGGCGCCCCCATGCCGATGGTGTCCGAGCAGATCGAAGAGGCCGAGCTCGCGCTCACCGGTTCCGTGCCGGTCACGCGTGCCGAAGCACGACGGAATCGCTCGTAGCATGTCGGTCATGAGCCCGGACTCCGCTATCGACGACGCGATCCTCGACGTGGAACAGCAGCTGTCCGTCCTCTTCAACCGGTCCCGTGCCGTGTGGAAAGAGGCGGCCGAGCAGGTGCACCCCGAGCTGCAGCCCGCGGGCTACACGCTCTTCGGCACGATCGTGCGCCTTCGTGAGACGAACGCGCACGCCCTGGCCCAGCTGTTCGACATGGACAAGAGCGCCGTGAGCCGCCAGGTGCGCGTGCTCGAGGAGCTCGGGCTCGTGGAGAGCCGTCCGGATGCCACCGACGGACGCGCTCGGGTGCTCGTGGCCACCGCAGCCGGCCTCGAGTGCGCGCGATCCGTGCGCGAGCGCAACAAGTCCCGCCTGCGGGGCGCGTTGCAGACGCGTTCGGCGGAGGACCTGCGGCTGTTCGCCGAGATCCTGGGCGAGATCTCGGCCGCGTAGAGGATCGGATGCCGGAAGGGCCGCCCGTTGGGCGGCCCTTCCGTCTCTCCACCCCCGGTCGTTGAGCGAGCGAGGCACGAGCGAGACGAAACGCTTTGGTCGCCCGGTCGGCGCCGGGCGGCGGCATCCCTCCGTCCCCTCGCGTGGACGCCGACCCGTGTCGAGGGCGTGCGGCTGGTCTCGTTCAGCGAGCCGACTCATCGGCGGGTCGCTGCCCAGGTGATCCGATCTTCCCCGCTGCTCGTCGACCGGTTCGAGGTGACGCGGGACCTTCGCCGCCGTTGAGCGACACTTCGACTCGCTTCGCTCGTTCAGTGGGGTTGCCGCGGGACGAAGCGGCTGGCAGACGATCGGCCCGAAGCTGCGGCATCCACTCCCCATATCGCGCCCGGTGGTACGTTCGCGGCATGCCTCCGGAGAACCGGCTGTCGGGCGATGACCCGCACCTCGGGCTGACGCTGAGCGGCGGCGGAGCATTCGGCGCCGCTCACGTGGGGGTGTTGCAGGTGCTCGAAGAGCGAGGCATCCGGCCCGGCATCGTGACGGGCACGAGCTCGGGGGCGCTCGTCGGGTGCGCATATGCGGCCGGTCTGAGCGCTGAGTCCATCGAAGCGCTCGCGTTGCGGTTCAGCTGGACGCGCATCGGCAACTGGAGCTGGAAGCCGCGGTGGGGGCTGCTCGACACGCACGTCGTCACGGACTCGATCCACCGGCTGCTCGGCGAGGACCCGCGCATCGAAGACCTGCCGCGTCGCTTCGGTGCGGTCGCGACCGATCTGCGCACGCGTCAGGCGGTCACGATCGACAAGGGACCGCTGAGCGCTGCGCTGCGGGCGACGATCGCCGTGCCCGGCATCCTCCCACCCGTGCGCCTCGGCGGCAGGGTGCTCGCCGACGGCGGGATGGTCGACAACGTCCCGCACGCCGCGGCCCGCGAGCTGGGCGCCGATCGCGTCATCGTCGTGCACCTGCACGCCAAGTGGGAGAACGCGCGCATGATGCGGTCGACCACGAAGATCAGCGCGCTGGTGGCTGATCCGAGTGTGGTGCTGATCCAACCCGAGATGGAGCGCATGGCGCAGTGGACGATGCGGGATGTTCCGCGGCTGATCGCCGAGGGCAGGCGGGCCGCGGCCGAGGCGCTGGACTCCGGAACGCTTCGGGCTGATGGTCGTTGAGCGAGCCAGGCTGTTTCTCGGTCGTTGAGCGAGCCAGGCTGTCTCCCGGTCGTTGAGCGAGCCAGGCTGTCTCCCGGTCGTTGAGCGAGCGAGGAACGAGCGAGACGAAACGCCTCGACCGACGGTCGGCGTCTGTCGCCCGCCAGAGCCCCAGGACCGGCGCCAGCCCGGCGAGGTGTCGAAGCCGGCGAGCGCAGCGTAGACGCTCCACTGTCCATCTCGCTGTACCGCGCGAAGTCTGGGACGCTCGCGGGGGCGACGATACGCCGCGGGCGCCGGCGGGGTGCGCGTCACATCACGACGCACAGCGAAACCATGGTTCACGCTGATGGTGCGGAGGGGTCAGGCGGGTTAGCGTTGGGTCATCGCGGCGATCCGGGCGGTCCCGGGCACCGGTTCATACCCGGGAGCGTTGCGGGTTCGACTCCCGCCGTCGCGTCCACCTGCGGCGGCTATGAATCCCTGACCGGCCACTTAAAGTTCTTGGCATCGAGGACGTTTGCCCACGCCGCCTTAGTCACGCTCCTGCGCGGCAAAGCAACGAGCAACGGAGTTGCTCACGTGCCGACACCGCGCGCGAGGGCAGTGCTTCGCCGACGTCGTGCACCGCGTCGTACGCGAGGTCGTACGCGACGACCACGCTGGTGAGCAGCGGGAGCTGACTGATCCGCTCGGAAGCTGCTGCGAGAAACGCCGCTGCGCGTGCCGGGTCGGGCGCGACCCTGTCGAGACGGCGCGCAGCCACCAGTGCGTCGACGGCTTCTTGCTGCGCCTTGGTGAGCGGGCTCACTGCCACGGAAGATCTCCGCTGATCGGCACCGTGGGGTTCGCGCGCACTTGGTCGAGGAAGCCCGAGTCGGCCGCGAGCTCTTCGCGCGTCAGGATCGTGGCGTTCACCGGGCGGTGCACCACCTCTTCGATCCGATCGCAGGCCTGATAGACGAGCTCGGCATCGGGCGTTCCGACCACCATCACGTCGATGTCGTTCGGTGCAGGCCCGTCAACACCCCGCAGCCGCGCCGCGAACGAGCCGTACAGGAATGCCGAATCGATCCCGTCTATCTCGGCAAGCTCCCGCGAGAGCATGACGACCGGGCCGGTGGCGATCTGAAGAATCTCACGCAGCGGCGCGACGAGAGCGCTGTCTGGATTTGCAGACAGCAGTCGCGTGCGTCCGATCTGACGTTCGACAAGGATGCCGGCATCCAACAACCGCGCGACCTCGCGGTGGGCGGTCGCATAGGCGAGCTCTGCACGAGCCGCCAGGTCGGTCAGGGTCAATTCGTCGGCACCGAGAAGTACCACGGAAAGCAGGCGCGCTTGTCCGTCCGACCGGAAGATCGGAGCGAGGAGCGGCGCCTCAGTTCTCATATAGTTGATGTTATTGTCCATTATATCGATAGTCAAGCCTGTGAGCTGCGACGCGACGGCATCCCCGCACGCCTGACCACGGGTCCCCAACGTTCGCTACGGTTCTGAGGTGCTTCCCTCCGACACCGCAAGACTTCGCTTTCGCCAGATGCTGCCGACAGACCTCGACGAGATGGCGGACCTCCTGGGCGACCCCGACGTGATGCGGTTCTACCCCGCGCCGAAGACCCGCGAGCAAGCCGAGGCGTGGATCGCGTGGAACCAGCGCAACTACGCCGAGCACGGCTACGGACTCTGGATCATCGAGACGCACGAGGGCGATTTCGTCGGAGACTGCGGACTCACCTGGCAGGCAGTCAATGGAGTCAAGAAGCTCGAGGTGGGTTACCACGTCGCCCCACGGTGGCAAGGCCAGGGCCTGGCATCCGAGGCCGCAGCCGCGTGCCGCGACTTCGCACGCGAACACGTCGAGGCGCCGGAACTGATCGCGATCATCCACCCCGACAATCGCGCCTCCGAGCGGGTGGCCGAGAAGATCGGGATGCGCCGGGTTGAAGATGATCAGCCTGAGAGCGGTTCACGCCGAATCGTCCTGAGCATGCGTCTGTAGCATCCCGACGGCGCCACCCCCTTACCTCCCCGCAGCAGCAGCGCTCACCGTCCGAGCCGGTCCCCGAGCCAGCCGCGGGCGGTGGCGAAGAGCTGCCGCGCCATCGGGTTGTCTGACGCCCAGGCCTCGAACCCGTGGGGCGCACCGCTGACCACCTCAAGGGTGACGTCCGCGCCCGCAGCGCGGAGACGGTTCGCATAATCGATGTCCTCGTCGTGGAACAGCTCGATGTCGGAGGTGTACATCCAGGTCGGCGGCATCCCCGCGAGCTCTTCACGGCGCGCCGGTGCCGCGTACGCGGGAAGCGACTCCGCCCCGACGGCCGCGCCGAGGTAGGACGACCACCCGACGCGGTTCGACCGGTTGCTCCAGATGAAGTGGTCGGCGGCATCCTTGCCGCGGTCCGCGGCGGTGCGGTCATCGAGCATCGGGCAGAACAGCCACTGCGCCGCGACCGGGTCGCCGGCGTCGAGCGCACGCTGTACGAGACTTGCGGCGAGCCCGCCGCCCGCGCTCTGTCCGCCGATCGCAAGGCGTGCGCTGTCAAGGCCGAGCGCCTCTGCGTTGGCGCGCAACCACTGCCAGCCGGTGAAGCAGTCGTCGATCGCTGCGGGGAATGGATGCCTCGGCGCGAGGCGGTAATCGACCGAGACGATCGTCGCCCCGGTGTCGCGCGCCGTCTCACCGCAGTGCACGTCGTCCATTGCAGCCGAGCCCAGCACAAGGCCGCCACTGTGGACCCACAACACGCCCGCCCCGGAGGGTTGCGCAGGAGCGTAGACCCGCAGCTTCACGCCGTCATGGCGGAGCGTGCGGCGCTCCACGCCGTCGACGCGCTTGCCAGGAATCAGCGACGACGCGGTCGCGGCGAACCAGCGCATCGCGCCGTTCTCGATATTCACCGAGGGGGCTTTCTCGGTCGCGGTGCGCAGCGCCGGGTTCACTGCCGAGATGTCCACGCGTGCTCCGTTCTCGCCGGTCCTCGTCGACCCGCCGCTTCATCGTAGAGCCTCACCGGACAGGCTTGTCCAGTAGGCGCTCGACGCCGAAGGCCCGGAGGTGTGGTTCAGCGGACTCCTGTGCGCCGACCCATCGAGATGCTTGTCCGCCGCACCACGACCGACGCGTGGGACGCGAGTGCGCTCTCGATGACCTCGGTCCGCACTTCCTCGCGAGAGCGCAGGCGGCCCCGAACGCGCACCTCGTTCCGAGCAACAACCACGGGACATTCCCCGCTGTATCAGGTGTCAGTGGTTGTCGCCGGTGACGTCGATGAGCACCTTGCCCCTGGCCCCGTGTTCGACGGCATCGTGGGCTGCCGCCGTCTCTTCCAGCGCGAACCACGTCAGCGGCAATCCGGCCGCCGCGCCCACGGGGAGCGCGCCGTCGCGCAACGCCGCCGAGATGTCTTCGGCGGCGGCGTGCAGCGCCGCGTCACCCACCGTGTACAGCAGCAGCCCCTGCAGGCGCACGTTCTTCGCGAAGGTCGGCCGCACGGGGAGGGTCGCCTGGTCGCCGCCGCTGTCGGCGTAGTACGCGATCGAACCGTGGTTGGCGACGACGTGCGCGTCGAGACCGGCGTTCTGCGTGATCGACACCTCGACGATGTGGTCGACCCCGTCGGGCGCGAGCGCCGCGATCTGGTCGACGGCGTCATCGAGCCGGTAGTTCACGACGTGGTGCGCTCCCGCGGCGGTCGCGAGCACCGCCTTCTCGTCGCTCGAGATCGTGGCGATCACGGTTGCCCCGGCCCAGACCGCGAGTTGGATGGCGGCGTGCCCGACGGCACCCGCTCCCCCGGCCACCAGCACGACACGTCCGTCGAGCGATCCGGGCGCGAGCCGTGCGGGTCCGGACTCGTGCACAGTGAGCGCGCGGTGCGCGGTCATGGCGGGCACACCGAGGCTCGCCGCGATATCGAAGCCGACCGCATCGGGCAGCTTCACCGCACGCTCGGCAGGCACGACCGTGTATTCCTGGGCCGTACCGGTGGGGCGCTGGGCCGCCGAGAGATACAGCCACACGCGATCGCCGGCCGCGAGCTTCGTCACCCCGTCGCCCACGGCGTCGATCACGCCCGCACCGTCCTGGTTGGGTACGGCTTCGTCGAACGCCAGCGGGGACGCATTCCCGGCCCGCGACTTCCAGTCCGTCGGGTTCACGCCCGAAACCGTGACCCTCACGCGCACCTCCCCCGGGCCGGGGCGAGTGGGCTCACGATCCGCGAGCGAGAGAACGGAGGAAGTGCCGGTGCGGGAGTACACGATCGATCGCATGCGAACAGGCAACACGTGAAGCGCGTCGACTCTTCCCTAAAGCGGAACTCAGGATGACTGGATGCCACACCGCAACGCGATCGTCATCCACCGCCCGCCGCTACCACCACCAGCTCCGGCCCTGGAGCATGTCGCCGAAGTCCTCCGGCGTCCCGCGCCCGGTGTGGCGAGCCCCGAGGTAGCTGTCGACCACCGCACGCCCGAGGTCGTCCAACTCGGGCGCGACCACGTGTCCTCCGGCCCTGCGCGCGAGTGCGTCGATGAACCGCGCCAGCCCCGGGTCGTCGCCAAGACGGAAGAACGTCGTCTGCGCACCCAGCCGCTGCACCGTGTCGAGTTCACGCACGGTCACCGCCACCGTCCGCGGATCCGGCGGATACCCGAAGAAGACACTGCCGTCCGGACGCAGGTGCGCCGTCGGCTCGCCGTCCGTCACGATCAGCAGCACGGGCTGCGCCGTGGGATGCCGCCGGAAGTGCCGCTGGGCGAGCAGCAGCCCGTGCTGCAGGTTGGTGCCCTTATCCCACTCGGCGTCCTTCGCCGTCAGCTGCTCGATGTCGATCACCTCGGCGTGACGGGCGAACGCGATCAGCTGCAGGCTGTCGCCGCGGAAGCGCGTCGAGATGAGGTGGTGTAGGGCGAGCGCCGTGCGCTTCATCGGAACCCAGCGGCCGTCCAGCGCCATCGAGAACGACGTGTCGACGAGCAGCGCGACGGCGGCCTGCGTGCGCTGCTCGGTCTCGACGACCTCGACGTCGCGCGTGTCGAGCCGCACGCCGGCTGCGGCGTCTCCCCCGTCGAGCACGGTGCGCAGCACGGCGTTCGACACGGTGCGCGGGATGTCCCACGGCTCGGTGTCGCCGAACGCCCACTCGCGCGTCGAACCGGTACGGTCGCCGGCGGCGCCGACGTTGCGGGTCTCGCGACGTCCCGTGCGGCCCGACTGCCGCGTCGCGATGTCGCGCAGCAGCGCCCGCCCCAGCTGCCGCATCGCCCGCGGGGTGAGCCGGAGCTGTCCGTCGGACGCCCGCTGCAGCATCCCGGTGTCCCTCAGCTCCTGTTCGAGCTCGCGCAGCGTGCGCGCGCTGACGGCGGCGTCCTCGCCCATCAGTCGCTCGAGCGCGTCGAGATCGATGTCGTCCATGCGCGCGCCCGGGTACGACTGGCTGAGCTGGTCGGTCAGCGCATCGAGGTCGGAGAGGTCCTGCATGATGCCGGTCGCCTCGCCGAGACCCGCCGGCTGATCGCCGGAGAAGGATGCCGAACCCGTCCAGTCCTCGTCGGGCCGAAGTGAGCGCAGATTGTCGTCGAGGCGCGACAGGGACTGCATGAGGTCGGGCGACCCGAACGCCTGGGCGGCGAGGCTCATCAGCTCGTCACGCTGCTCGGGTGTCATGGAGTTGAGCATGCGCTGGGCCGCCGCGGAACGCTGGGCCAAGGCATCCATCAGCTCGTCGAGGTTCTGCGGATTCTCGGGGAACTGGTCCCCGTGCTTGCGCATGAACTCGTCGAAGTCCTGCTGGGTGTCGTCGCCGAGCCGGCGCTTCTCGAGCAGGCCGTTGAGGTCGCCCAGCATGTCGCGGACCGCCTGGCGGTCGGCATCCGTCGCGTTCTCGAGCGCGTTCTTCATGCCGGCGAACCGCTGGTCGAGCAGCTCCCGGCCGAGCAGCTCGCGGATGCGGTCGTAGTCCGCCCGCGCACTCGGGCTCTGCCAGTCGTAGTCCGCGAGCTCACTCACGGCCGCCGCGGTGCTGGGCGGCAGGTTGTCGAGGCGCATCTCGGCGAAGGCGCGAGTGTCGTCGTCGAGCTGCACGTCGCGCACCAGATGCTTGCGCTCCTCCAGCACGGCACGGTCCAGGAGCTTGCGGACCTCTTCGAGCGTTCCGTCGAGCCGATGCCGGCTCACCAGCTCGGCCCGGCGCTCGCGCACGCGGCGGGCAAGGTCGTCGAGTCCGAGCCGGTTGCGGTCGCCGCGCCGGAGGTACTCGCGCATCGCGCGCTCGGCCGAGGTTCCCGCCATGACGTCCTGCCCGATCGCCTCGAGCGCGGACTGCACCTCGACAGGCGGCGCGAGCGGGTCGCCGCCGGTGTAGCGGCCGTAGCGCGCCGTGTGGGCGGGGGTGCGGTGGAATGATCGGGGCATCAGCGGACGCCTCCTCCGAATGGATGCCGCGAGCCCGGGTTGCTCGTCAGCACGACGCGTTTCGTCTCGCTCGTTCCTCGCTCGCTCAACGACCGGAACCGGTCGTTGAGCGAAAGGCGCTCTGGCGCCCGAAGACGAAACGCCCTGAACGCACGAGACGGCTCGGCGCGCTCCCACAGACTCAACGACCGGAACCAGTCCTTGAGCGAAGAGCGCTCTAGCGCCCGAAGACGAAACGCCCTGAACGCACGGGGGGCCATATCAGCCATAGACGGTCTCCCCGTCGGCGCTGTCCTTGCCGATCCGCTTCTCCAGGTACAGCGACTCGAGCAGCAACTCCAGCGCACCCGCACGCTCGCCCGCGGTGCGCGCGTCGAGGCGATCGGCGACCTGGTCGTACAGGTCGGACTCGCCGAGCACGGGCATCGCCGCGAGAACCTCCGCCGCAGGAACCTGCTCGCCTGTCATCACCGTCGCCCCGCCATGCAGCGCGTCTGCCAAAGCACGAGAATCCAGCCCCCGCAGGTGGGCACGCGCGGTGTCGGCGACGGCGGTGCGCAGCAGGTGCTCCAGGATGGCGCGCTCCCGGCCCTCCTCGCCCGTCTCGAACTCGATCTTGCCGCCGAGCACGTCGACGGCGGTCTCCAGGTCCACAGGGCGGGCGACGGCGACCTCCTCGTGCTGACGTGTCGCACGATGCAGCGCGGCCGCGGCGATCGTCTCGGCACCGGCGATCGCGAACCTCGCCGAGACGCCCGCACGCTGGTCGACGGCATCCGATTCCCGCAGGTTGCGCGTGAAGCGCGCCAGCACCTCGAGCAGATGCCCCGGCACGAGAGCGACGAGGTCCGCCTCCTGCCGGATGACGGCGATCTCCTCGTCGATGGTCTGCGGGTAGTGCGTGCGGATCTCGGCGCCGAAGCGGTCCTGCAGCGGCGTGATGATCCGGCCGCGGTTCGTGTAGTCCTCGGGGTTCGCGGTCGCGACCACCAGCACGTCGAGGTCGAGGCGCAGCACGTAGCCGCGGATCTGGATGTCGCGCTCCTCCATGACGTTCAGCAGCGACACCTGGATGCGCTCGGCGAGGTCAGGCAGCTCGTTGATCGCGATGATGCCGCCGTTGCTGCGCGGCACGAGCCCGTAGTGGATCGTCTCGGGATCGCCGAGCGAGCGACCCTCGGCGACCTTGATCGGGTCGACGTCGCCGATGAGGTCGGCCACCGACGTGTCGGGCGTGGCGAGCTTCTCGGCGTACCGCTCGTCGCGATGGCGCCACGCGACGGGCAGATCGTCGCCCAGCTCGCGGGCGCGTCGGATGGATGCCGGCGAGATCGGGTGGAACGGATGCTCGCCCAGTTCCGACCCCTCGATGACCGGCGACCATTCGTCGAGCAGCCCGACCAGGCTGCGCAGCAGCCGCGTCTTGCCCTGTCCGCGCTCACCGAGCAGCACGATGTCGTGCCCCGCGAGGAGGGCGCGCTCTAGCTGCGGGATCACGGTCGTGTCGAAGCCGTGGATGCCGGGCCACGGGTCTCGGCCGCTCGCGAGCGCATCGAGGAGGTTCTCGCGCAGCTCGACCCGCACCGGCCGGTAGGTGTGACCGGCTGCGCGCAGCTGACCGGTCGTCGTGACTCCGGAAGGCGATGGTGTCATGACGAGAGGCTAGGACTGCCCGCGCGGCTCGAGGGCCGGATGGGCGAAATTTCCTCGCCCGACGTCGCCCCCGGGGTCACCCGACCGCGCCGGGTCTCAGGTGGCGAACATCGCGCAGCGCGTGGGTCCCTGCGGTGGGAGTGTTTCGGTCGGAAGCGGGAGAGCATCCTGCGGAAGCCATCCCAGGTCCTGAGTCGCATTGTCGACGGCCCAGTAGCGGGCCGCATCCTGCGAGACCCCGTGGTAGATCCCGAATCCCGGTTCGGCGCGCAGGGCGCGGGTGACAAGATCCGCGGCATCGCGGTCCCCGAGCCACGTGTACATCGACTCACGAGTCGTCGCATCCGCCGCGGTCATACCGAACCGCAGCACCCGCACCGATGCACCGGTCGCGTCGTGGTGCATCCGAGCCAGCGCCTCACCCGCGAGCTTGCCCGCGCCGTATTCGCAGCACGGTCTCGGCGTGTCGTAGGGGTCGACGGGAAGGCTCCCGGCGCGGAAGTGACCGCCCGCCGCATGCACTGAACTGGCGATCGCGATGTGCGGGATCGACGCCTCACCGGTAGCGGCGAGCACGGCGTGCGTGCTGTCCACGTTGCCGAGAGCCTCGCTCCATGCAGCGTCAGGGCTGGGGTTGGCGGCGAGGTGCAGCACAGCGTCCGCCTGACGAAGGGCCCGATGCAGGACCGCGGGATCGCGCACATCGCCGACGGTCACTCGCGTGGCCGGAACGGCCTGCGTCCCCGCTGCCCGGTCGATCACATGAACCCGGAACGCCTCGCTCAATCGCGGTATGAGCATCCGGCCGACCTTGCCGAACCCGCCGGTGATGACGAGCACCGGCATGTGCCGCCCGGTCATGGCCACCTCCGAGGCATCCGTCACCAATCGCCGTGCGAACCGTCGGAATGCGTGAACCGCGGCGTCAGCCAGTCACCGGCGTAAGACCTCTCGGCCAACAGCTTCTCATCGACGGCGATGCCGAGCCCCGGCCCCTGCGGAACGGCGATCGAGCCCCGCTCGATGGTGAAGGGCGTCTCGAGTATCCCCTCACCCAGGTCGGACCGGTCTTCGAGTGCGGGATGCTCCTGAATGAGGAAGTTCGGGATGCCGGCGTCGACCTGCAGGCATGCCGCGAGCGAAATCGGCCCGAGCGGATTGTGCGGTGCCACCGAGATGTACTGAGCCTCAGCCATCGCCGCTATTCGCCTGACCTCGCTGATGCCCCCGGCGTGAGACAGGTCGGGTTGGATGATCGCCACCACCCTCCTGTCAAGCAGCTCACGGAATCCCCACTTCGTGGACACCCGCTCGCCGGTGGCGATCGGGATCGTCGTCGATCGCGCGACGTCGGCGATCGCGTCGACGTTCTCCGGCAGACACGGCTCCTCGATGAACATCGGGTCGAGGTGGTCGAGCTTCTCGGCGAGTCTCTTGGCCATGGCCGGCGACGTACGACCGTGGAAGTCCAGCGCGATATCGAAGGCCGTGCCCACCGCTTCGCGGACCGCCGTCACGCGTGCGACCTGGCGTTCGACGAACTCAGGGGTCTCGACGCCGCGGATCGGTCCGTCGAGGCCGAACTTGATGGCCGTCATGCCGGCGGCTTGTGCCCGGAGCGCAGCCGCCGCGAAGTCGGCGTCCTCCTCGCCGCGACCGTGTCCGTACATGCGGATGCGGTCGCGGACGCGACCGCCGAGGAGTTCGTGGACGGGTGCGTCGAAGTGCTTGCCCGTGATGTCCCACAGCGCCTGATCGATCCCGCTGATCGCACTGCAGATGACGGGGCCGCCGCGGTAGAACGCGCCCCGGTACATCACCTGCCAGTGGTGATCGATCCGTCTGGGGTCCTGACCCACGAGGTATTCGGCGAGATCGTGGACCATGCGCTCGACGACCCTCGCCTGACCTTCGACGATCGGCTCGCCCCAGCCGGTGATCCCGGCATCGGTGTCGACGGCGACGAAGAGCCAGCGCGGCAGAACATGGAAGGTCCGCACGCCCGTGATCCTCATTCGTCGCCGCCTTCGGCCGGCTGCTTCACTCAGTTGCTCGCAGCCACGAGGTGCCGCAGGCGATGAACAGTCTGCCGGTCGTCGACGATGATGGCGCGAAGCACCTCGATGGATGCCTTCGGCTCGCGAGACTCCGTGAGCAGGCCGTTGCGTTCTTGCACGGTGTCGGTGAGCTGCGTGTAGCAGAATCCGGCGAACGCGCTGTCATGAGCGGCGGCGAGCTGTGAGGCGACCGTGTCGAGGAACGCCGCCTCATCGGAGACAACGCCATAGCCCTCCCAGGTGTCTTCCGCCCGGCTGTAGGTCACTCCCCCGAACTCGCTCAGCACCACAGGCACGTCCTCGGCCGTCGGGTCGAGCGCGACCCGGCGTCCGCCGACATAGCCGGCGGACACCGCTCGGTCGACGAGGTCGGCCGAACCGTACCGCGAGAGCAGCTCGCGCGCCGATGCCGAGTAGTCGTGGATGCCGACGATGTCGCCCGCGACGTACTGCCACCCGTCATTGCCGAGGACGACCCTGGTCGGATCGAGCGCGCGCAGCATGTGCACGAGTGCGCGGACGGCCTGCTGCTGGGTCTGGTCGGTGCCGAGGTCGGGCACTCCCCAGCTTTCGTTGAACGGCACCCACGCGATCACACTCGGGTGGCTGAGGTCTCTGTGGATGATCGCCTGCCACTCCCTGATGGTGCGCGTCAGCGACAGATCGGAGTATGAGTACGCTGCCGGCGCGTCTGCCCAGACCGCGAGGCCGAGACGGTCGCACCAGTAGAGGAAGCGCGGGTCTGCGACGACCTGATGCATGCGGATGCCGTTGAACCCGAGCTGTCTCACGAGTTCGACCTCGCGTCGAAGAGCGTCGGCGTCAGGCGCCGCCAAGTGCGTATCGGGCCAATACGCCTGCTCGAGCACGAGGCGGAGCGGATACGGCCGGCCGTTGAGGAGGAAGCTGCGCCGGTCGACGCCGACGGTTCGGATGCCGAGATACGAACCGACCTCGTCCACGCCGCTGCCTGCGCGAACGAGCCGGACGCGGGCATCGATGAGCGTGGGAGACTCCGGCGACCACTGCAGCCGTTCGGGCTCCGCCTCCAGCCGAGGATCGGCCAGTTCGAGCACGCCCGCAGCGCGCCCGGCCGTCACTGCCAGGCGGGCCTCGGCGAGCGTGACACCCTCATGGGTGAGGGTGAACTCGACGGTGTCTCCCGCGTCCGCGCCCTCGACGCGCACGTCGGCTCGAACGGCGCCCGACGCCGTGACGGGCAGCCAGGTGATCCGCTCGATGCGCGCGGCCGGCACCTCTTCGAGCCAGACCTCGCGCCAGATGCCGGTGGTGCGGCGGTACCAGATGACGTGGGGGTCGTCCTCCCAATCCTGCTTTCCACGCGGCTGTTCGAGCGAGGTCGATGAGTCGAAGGCGCGCACCACGATCGTCTGGGAGCCGCTTTCGTCCATCACGTCGGTGATGTCGGCGCGGAAGCCGACGCTGCCGCCTTCGTGGTGGGCGACGTGCACGGAGTTGACCCACACGTCCGCGACGTAGTCCACCGCTGTGAAGTGGAGGATCACTCGACGACCGGCTTCGGGCGGCCGGCGCTCGATCACGCGCCGGTACCAGACGCGCTCGACACGGGATTCGCCGATTCCGGATGCGGGGCTCTCGGGCGGGTAGGGCACCTGGATCCGCAGCGGGAACACGACGGGTTCGCGGTGCCAGCCCTCTTGGAGGCCGAGGTCGGCGTCGTCGATCGCGAATTCCCATCGACCGTTCAGGCTCTCCCACCCGTCACGCGTCAGCTGCGGGCGGGGGTGCACGTCGCGATCCGTCATCGTGCGACCTCCGCCGTGCTGTCTGCGACGAAGTCGACGCGGCCGAAGGTGTGGGCGGGCGCGCCCGTGAACGTCGCCCAGATCGTCCGGATGCCTCCCGCCACGGATTCCTCGATGGCGATCTCACCCGGGGCAGGCGTTCCATCCGCCGTGCACACTGAGGCGCGGAACTCGCCGACGACGTCTGCGGGCAGGTCGAGGCCCGCCCGCACAGTCGCGTTTGCAGCATCCGCCGTCCCGAAGCGGATCGTCGCGGTGGCTTCGTCGACGTCGGACCACGCCCCACTGCTGCGATCGTCGAGGTGGACGCGAGTCCGGCTGACGATGCGCCGTGAAGGCGCCTCGGCCGAGGCCTGCGTCGAGACGAGAGCGACCGCGCCGCGCTCCAGACGGAGCGGCCCGTCGCCGAGAGGGCGACGGGAGTGATCGCCCGTCGAGTCGAGGAGCACGACGTGGAGATCCTCGCGGAGATCGTCGATGCGGACTTCGACATCGACGATCGAGCGGTTCCAGACGAGCATCGCGGCGGACGCGTCATCGGCAGAGGCGATGGCGCCGACCCCCTCCGGCCCGTCGATGTGCACAGCGCGCCGATCGATGGGCATCGCCTGGTAGAACTCGTAGGCGCGGTAGAGGGGTTTGGCGGCGCCGTCGATGCCGATCATGCCCGAGTAGTTGTCGTTGCCGCTGTCGAGGAACTGGGCCCAGCTCACGCGGGTGAGGGAGGGAGAGGCGAGCAGCAGGTCGAGGTCGGCCGCGAACGCCGCTGCCAGCAGGTGGGAGTCCTGCAGTCCGCCACGGGGGTAGTCGATCATGAACGAGTTGTACTCGTTCAGATGCACTTCGACCTCGGCGAGCTGAGGGAACTCCGCGAGGATCTCGCGGACCGTGTCCAGCGCCGGGCCGATTCCATACGTGCCGTAGTGGTGGAACGACAGGAAGTCGAGGGGCAGTCCCTCATCCACGACGGTACGCAGGAAGGGGCGCAGCCAGTGGGCGTTCTTCGCGACCGACGCCAGCGCGGGTCCCCCGATCCGGGCGGACGGGTCGGCGGCCCGGATCGCGCGAGCAGTCTTGCGGTACAGATCGAGGTAGTCGTCGAGATCTCCCGCGTAGAACACCGGTTCTGCCGTTCGCTCGTCTCGCAGGTCGGGTTCGTTGTAGACCTCGTGGTAGCCGATCGCGACTCCCCGCGCCGCGGCGCCGCGCACGTACTCCGTCACGAGGTTCACCCAGAGCTCGTCGTCGTCGTCCATCGTGCGCCAGTCGGAACCGGGTCGGCGCGCAGCCTTCGGCACGTAGCTGTACGCCCAGTACGGTCGCACATCGACCTCGTTCAGGAACTTCGCGATCTCGTCGGTCTCTTCGAAGTCGTATGCGACGACATCGCCGTCCACAGTGACCGGTTCGCGCGTCCACGGCATCCATTCGGCACCCCAGCCGAGATCGATGCGCAGGTGCTCGGGATGCGATCGACGGAAGTAGTCGGCGTCTCGGCGATAGGTCGGGAGAGTCACGAGTCCGGAGTCGAACAGGGCGATGCGATCGTGCGACAGCGGGTGATCCGCCAGGCGCGAGAAGTCGACCGTGATCGTGGCAGAGGTGGAGACGGGTTTCATGTGCGGTCTTGCATCCTTGATGTCAGCGGGTGTGAGTCGTGTCTGCGGTGCTCAGTTGGCGAGGCCGCTCGCAGCGATGCCGCGCACGATCCAGCGTTGGAAGATGAGGTACAGCACGATCACGGGCACCGACACGAGCGTGACGCCGGCCATGATCTCGCCGTACTGGCTGTTGTAGCGGCCGACGAGCGACTGCAGCGCTTGGGTGACGACCCAGCTGTCTTGGGAGGACAGATAGATCGAGTTGACGTAGAAGCTGTTCCACAGCTGGACGAAGCTGAGCAGCCCGACGGCGAGGAAGGCAGGTCCCGACAGCGGGAAGATCACGCGGAAGTACGTGCGGAACGGTCCGGCGCCATCGACCGCTGCGGCATCCTCGAGCTCCCGTGGCAGCGTCAGATAGAACTGCCGGAAGAAGAACGTCGCGATGCTGGTGCCGAACAGCAGCGGAACGATGATCGGGAGCGGGGTGTCGATCCATCCCAGGTCGCGGAACCACACGTACTGCGGGATCAGCGTCACCTGGCCCGGCACCATCAGGGTGAGAAGCAGCAGTCCCAGCAAGGCTCCCGAACCGGGGAACGCCTTGCGCGCGAGGCCATAGCCCGCGAGCGCGCTGGCGAACAGCGTGCCGGCGGTGCCGAAGATGACGATCACAGCCGTGTTACCGAAGTACAGCCAGAAGTCCGGCAGGATCGTGAACAGATTCGCGTAGTGCTCGAACGTGATCGGATGCGGGATGAGCTGGTTGGCGTCGAACATGTGCTCGTTGGTGCGCAGCGACATCGACGCGGCCCACGCGACGGGGAAGATGTAGCTCACGACGATCACGATCATGACGGCGTGATAGAGCGTGGACTTGGCGCGCTTGGCCGGTGGGCGGGAGTTTCCACGCACGACCTTGGGCGAGGTGGTCTCGACAGGCGGAGTGGCCGTCGCAGTCATCGGAGTGCCTCCATCCGCTTCTTCGCGCGGCGGCGTTCCCCCCGGGTCGGAGCGGCGAGCGCCTCGTAGTAGACGAAGCGGCGCCCCAGCAGGAACTGGATGGCGGTGATCGCGAAGGTGAGGATGGCGAGCATCCACGCGATCGCGGCCGCATATCCGATCCCCGAGATGCGTTCGTTGTAGTTGAACATCTGGTTGTACATGTAGAGCACGATCGTTCGGGTCGAGTTGCTCGGTCCACCGGCCGACGACACTCCTGCGCTCGATGACGTCATGGCGACGACAGGGTCGAACAGTTGCAGCGCTCCGATGATGGAGGTCACGAGCAGGAAGAAGACGGTGGGTGAGATCAGCGGCAGGATGATGCTCCAGAACCGCCGGATCGGACCGGCCCCGTCGATGCGAGCTGCTTCGAGAAGGGTCTCGGGCACGGAGTTCAATCCGGCGATGTAGAGGGTCATGCCGTAGCCGATCCCCTGCCAGGTCGTCACCAGTGCGATGGAGATCATGGCCGTGTTCGGATCGAGCAGCCAGTCCGGGCTCGGGATGCCGAGCAGCTCGACGCCGAGAGTGAGAGGACCCGTCTGCGAGTTGAACATCCACCGCCAGACGATTCCCACGGCGATCTGCGAGAGGACGTAGGGCAGGAAGAGCGCGGCACGGTAGGCGCCGACGAACCTGCGTGGGATGAAGGTGAGCAGAGCGGCCAGGAGCGAGAAGATCAGGAAGCTCGTGGTGCCGAAGAGGATGAACTTGACCGTGTTCCAGATGACGATCGGGATCCGCGGATCGTGGAAGAGCGCGACCCAGTTGTCGAGTCCGACGAACGTCGGGGCCGGCGCGATGAAGTTCCAATGGGTGAAGGAGTAGCCGAGCGATACGACCAGGGGAACTGCCATGAACACGATGAGTCCCACCACGACCGGAGCCACGAAGACGAGTCCCGTGAGGGCTTCGCGACGCCGAAGCTTCGACATCCGCGGTCGTGTCCGAACCGCTCGGCTATTCCTTTCACTCATTGCGCGGATGCCTCGATCAGCGGGTCGATCGTGCTCTCACACAGTCCACCGAACGCCTCTTCGGCCGTCTTGCGGTTCGTGATCAGGTCGTCCATTCCCGGCCCGAAGCCGTCCTGACCTGACACCGCGGCCCACAGGTTCGACGGGTCGACGTTGACGTAGGTCAGCGGCCACGAGGCCGGCGTGATCTGCGCATCGACGATGTTCGACGGCTCGCCGGGCGCGGTGGCGAAATCGTCACCGAGCGCGCGGTCCTGGTATGCCGGGATCAGACCCATCTGCTTGCCCGATCCTTCGGTGGACATGTAGCCCACGAGTTCCTGAGCGAGCTCCTGCTGCTCGGAGCCGCTGTAGGCGGCCCAGATGTGGATCTGCAGCAGTGTGGCGTTGCCCTCAGAGCCCGCCGGCAGCGCGGCCAGGTTGTACTTGAGGTCGGGATTCTGCTCCGCGACGATGTTCACCTGTTCGTGCGAGCCCTGCTGCATCGCGACCTGGCCCTTGACCCAGCGCAAGTACCCGGGCTCCTCCTGCTCGAGCTGGGGCGTGATCGTGCTGTGGTCCTTCCACATCAGATCCTGCAGATACTGGAACGCATCGATGGTGTTCGGATCGTCGATCGAGCACTCGTTGCGCTGGGGACCCGTCAGCACCCCGCCGCCGTTCGCCGCCAGGACGGGACCGTATCCCGGCTCACTGGCCAGCGCGATGCGGTTGTAGTAGCCCCACTGGGTGATGGAGTCGGGATCGAAGTCCGGGCTCGCTGCGTTGTTGCCGTTCGCGTCGAGCGTGAGCAGCTTCGCCCACTCGCGAAGGTCGTCGTACGTGTACGACCCGTCGGCGGGCGGCTCCTCGAGCCCGGCAGCGGCGAACATGTCCGTGTTGTAGAAGAGGGACTGTGTGTTGAACCCCATCGGAAGGCCGTAGAGCTTTCCGTCGCCGTCCTTCAACGCGTCGATGACGGCGGGCGTGAAGTCATCCGTGCTGATGCCGGCGGTGTCGAGATAGTCGGTGAGGTCGGTGAGGATGCCGTCCTTCACCATGTCGAAGTAGTTCCAGCTTCCTGCCACCAGCACATCAGCCATGTTCTTGCCGGCGATCAGCTTCTTGCATGCCGCGTAGTCGGGGCCGCAATCACCCACCTCGAACTTGAGCTTGACGTCGGGGTGCTCCTTCTCGAAACCCTTCGCCGCGTCCTTGATGGAATCGATGTCGCTGTTGACCCCCCAGATGGCGACGCGCAGCGTATCGCTGTCTGAGGACGCCGATCCTCCCGCCCCGCATCCGGTTGCGAGTACCGCCAGGCTCGTCGCTGCGAGGGCAGCGAAAGCCATGCGGCGGATGTTCTGTCGCATGTGAAATCTCCCTTGATTCGATGGACACAAAGGTGTGCTCGACTTGTTTACCACGTGGCATTGCCACGTGGCAACCCACGTGGCAAGAACGGCGCGCACACGGACGCCGCGGCGCAATGACGGCCGCGGCAGTGAGGCGCGCTAGGAGGTCGACTCGCGTTGGACGAGCTCGAAGCCCACGACTTCTTCGCTCCAGTCCGGGGAGTCGCCGGTGCCGGTCTGCGCATCGATCGCCTGAAGGAGGCGCTCCACGGCCCGCGTAGCGATGGCCTTCTTGTCGGGGGCCACCGTCGAGAGGCGGGGCACCGAGTATGCCCCTTCATCGAGGCCGTCGATTCCGACGATGGCGAGATCCGTGGGCACGTCGATGCCCAGATCCCGCGCCGCGCGGATCGCGCCCAGTGCGAGCAGATCGGTCGCGCAGAATGCCGCATCCAGACCGGTCGAGGCAAGATCGCGCAGGCCAGCCGCTCCTTCGCGCCGGTGGTAGCCGTCGGTATACCGGACCAGACCCTCATCGACGTCGAGGCCTGCGTCCCTGAGCGCCCGTTCGTACCCGTTGCGACGCATCCGGGCCATATGCGACATCTGATCTCGCTGTGCGCCGATGAACCCCACGCGACGGCGACCACTGCGGGTCAGATGCTCGGTGGCCGCGTAGGCCGCAGCCTCGTTGTCGATCCCGATGTGCGGCAGCATCCCATCACCGGCGACTTCGCCGACGAGCACGACCGGCGCGGTGGACTTCCTGCTGACGATCGCCGCGAGATCGGAGCTGACGGGGCTGAGGATCGTGCCATCGGTGGCGTCGCCGTTCGAGCCCTCGAGCGCCAGCCGTTCACGCTCACGGTCGCCTCGGGTCTGTCGGATCAGAACGGACAGACCCCGTTCCTCGGCCGCCGCGACCACCCATTGCGCGAGTTCCGCGAAGTAAGAGACTTCGAGCTCGGGAACGACCAGTTGAATCGTTCCGGTGCGCCCGGTACGCAGGCTTCGTGCGGCATGGTTCGGCGTGTAGCCGAGCTCGATGATCGCAGCGGCGACCCGGGTGGCGACGTCCTTGCTGATGTGCGGAAAGCCGTTGACGACATTGGAGACCGTCTTGCGTGAAACTCCCGCAAGACGGGCAACATCTTCCTGAGTCGCCGGCATCCGAACCCCCTGTCGGACGAGAGATTACCACGTGGCAAGCGCGGCACCGGCACTCCGTGGACGGAGACTCCGCCTGCGTCTACGCGCGAGGTCGGACTGCGTTGCGTTCCGACGAGGACGCGCGTGAATGGATGCCGGGCGCAGCGATGGCGGGGTCGATCAGGATCTTCGCGTGCGTTTCCGGATCGCTCAGGGCGTCGAATGCGCCCGGGACACCGTCGAGCCCGACGTGTCCGGTCACGATCGGCCGCGCATCGAGCTTGCCGTGGGCGAGCGCCGCGAGCGTGTCGTGGAATTCGAGCGGTGTGTAGCCGACGACGAAGCGCAGCTCCAGCTGCTTGTTCACTGCCAGCGACGGGCGCAGGCGGTCCTCGCCCGTGCAGACGCCCACCACGACGATGCGCGAATGCAGGGGAGCCTCGGCCATGATGCCGTCGAGCATCCCCGGAACACCGACGCACTCGAACACGACAGGCCGCTTCGGCGCCGTCGCTCCCGCTTTCTGGAGTCCCCGCCAGGTCTGCCACCACGGGAGCGGGAGCTTGAGCATGCCCTCCATGGCATCCATCCCCGCGCCCACCTCCTGCGGCATCCCCGTGACGAACCCGTCATGACCCGCGGCTTCCCACGGGGACTGCTGCGACGGATCGACGATGACATGCGCACCCATCGCTGCCGCCAGACTGCGACGCCCGGCGGAGAAGTCGCTCGCGATGATCTTCTGTACTCCTCGGGCCCGGAGCACGGCGATGACGGCAAGCCCCACAGGTCCGCAGCCCAGCACGACGGCAACATCCTTTCTCGTGACGTCGCCGGCGTTCACGGCGTGCCAACCCACGGCCATCGGCTCAGTGAGCGCCGCGATGTCGAACGACAGCCCGTTCGGAATGGGCATCGTGAACGATTCCTGCAGGACGACCTGCTCGGCATACCCGCCGGGCGCAGACGCCGAGAGACCGACCCCGTCGACCTGGCCTCCGCGGCGCACCATCGGCACCGACACGACCGGCGTGCCGATCTTGATTCGGCCCGTGCTCCAGGGTCCAAGGTCGGTGACGGTGCCGGCGATCTCGTGGCCCATGACGACGCGCTCGTCGGATCGCATGTACCGGTCGTATCCGCAGTGATGAAGAACCTCGGCGAGTTCGTCAGCGTGCGTGCGCGCGTGCAGGTCGGACCCGCAGATCCCGCAGCGCTCCACCTGGACGAGCAGCTGCCCGACCCCGGGGGCGGGCGCGCCGATATCAGTCACCTCGAGCACGCCGTTCTGGACGATGACTGCTCGCATCAGGCCGCCGCCTCGACCTGTGGCGCGGCGAACCCCAGCCGGTAGGCATCGGGCTCCCACTTCGCCGCATCTCTGCGGAAGCGGAAGGTCCAGTCGGGGTAGATCGTGGCATTTCGACCATTGGCGTCCTGGTAGAACGTCGTGCAACCGCCGCGTTCCCAGACGGTGCCCGCCATCTTCTTGTCGATCTTGGCGTTGTAGCGATCGTGGGTGTCTTGTTCGACCTCGATCGTGGTGGCGCCCGTCGTGTCCATCGCACGGATGGCGCCGGTGATGTGCTCGATCTGGGCCTCGATCATGTAGATCATCGAGGAGTGCCCGAGGCCGGTGTTCGGTCCGAGGAACATGAAGTAGTTCGGGAACTTCGGGATCGACGCGCCGAGGTATGCCCGCGGGGATCCCTTCCAGTGCTCGCTCAGTGTCTCGCCGGTGCGGCCTCGCAGCTGGTCGCCGAAGGGGATGTCGGCGACATGGAAACCTGTCCCGAAGATGATGACATCCACCTCTCGCTCGACGCCGTCGGATCCGACGACCGACCGTTCGTGGATCTCCTTCAGCGCGTGCGGGATGACCGTCACGTTCGGCTTCTGCAGGGCGGGATACCAGGTGTTCGACGGCAGGATGCGCTTGCAGCCCAGGGTGAAGTCGGGGGTGAGGAGGCTGCGCAGTTCGGGGTCGGCGACCTGGCTCTCCATGTGCTTGGTGGACAGCTTCTCCAAGAGCGACATGATCCTCGGCTGCTTGACGAACCCGAGGATGAGAGCCTCTTTCGACAGGTAGACCTTGTCGCGCTCGCGCCGCTGCGCCTTCGGATTGCGGCGGAACTCCGCGCGCTCTTCGTCGGTGATGTCGCGCTGATCGTGCGGCATGATCCACGGCGCGCTGCGCTGATACACGTAGAGCTCGCCGACCTGGTCGGCGATCTGCGGCACATACTGGATCGCCGACGCACCGGTGCCGATCGAGGCGACCCGCTTGCCAGTGAGGTCCACGTCGTGGTTCCACCGCGAAGAGTGCATGACCTCGCCCTCGAACGCTCCGATGCCAGGCACGTCGGGCAGCTTCGGTTCGGTGAGAGGGCCGACCGCGCCGACGAGGATCTGCGTCGTCCAGGCTCCTTCCGTGGTCTCGACCTCCCAGAGGAGGATCCCATCGTTCCAGGCAGCTCGGATCACCTCGACGCCGGTCCGGATGTACGGGGTGAGGCCGAAGCTCTCGACGCACGACTGGAGGTAATCACGTATCTCGGGCTGCGGTGAGTACATGCGCGTCCACTCGGGATTGGGAGCGAACGAGAACGAGTAGAGATGGCTCGGGACGTCGCATTGGCAGCCGGGGTAGGTGTTGGTGTTCCAGACACCCCCCACGCGATCGGAGCGCTCGAGAATGACGAAATCCTTGAATCGCTCCTGAAGCAGCCGGTGGCCCAGGCCGATCCCAGAGAACCCGCCGCCGACGATGAGGACCTTCGTGTGGCGGGCGGTCATGCGTCCATCTCCGGCATCTCGGCCAGCATCCGGGCCCGATCGGCATTGGTCGAGCGCGCCGCAATGAACATCCCGAGGGCGGCGATGGCGAAGCCGATCGGCACCACGATCATCATGGCGGCCTGCAGGCCCTGGGCTGCGGCCGCGTCCGCCGACAGCGTCGACGAGCTGGACGCGTTGATCGCGTCGGACACGACACCGGTCACGATCGGGCCGCCCGCTCCGCCGAGCAGCAGGGCCACCGCATAGACCACGCCGAGCGCCGTCGAGCGCACCTTGGGCGCCACCACGTCGGTGACCGCGGGGATGTATGCAGCAAGGTAGATGATGCCGAAGAGATAGCCGAGGCCGAGGAAGACGACGAGCTGCCAGAGCGCTCCCTGACCAGCGGCCAGTCCGATCAGCGAAAGCACGGCCGCCAGGACGAGGCTGACTGCCGAGAAGATCACGCGGCGAGACGAGGAGCGCTTCGACGCCCGGTCCAGAACGCGGCCTCCGATGAGCAGGCCGACGAGTCCCGTGACGCCGATGATCACCCCGCTCAGCAGAGCAGCCGGTACGAGGTCCAGACCGTAGTAGCGCTGAAGCACCGGCACCAGGAAGGTCCCCACGGCGTAAGCGGCGAAGTTGTAGCCCGCGAACGCCAGCATGATCCCGTAGATCGAACGCACCCGGAACACTCCTGCGAGCGATCGGCGGGAGACGGCCGACTCCTTCGCGGGAGAGGCGCCGTTCCCGGCGGCGGCTCGCGCTGCTCGATCGGACTCGCCGCGCCGGGGTTCGCGGATGAGGACGAGCAGAACGGCGACGATCACGCCGGGAACGGCGGCCAGCAGGAAGGGCGCCCGCCACGAGCCGAACGCCTCTGCAATGCTCCCGACGGTGAAGAACGCGAGCAGCAGGCCGAGGGGGAAGCCCAGGCTGAAGAGGGCGTTGGCACGTGAGCGGCGCTCCGACGGGTAGAGGTCGGCGATGAGCGACCCGGTGGCCGGCGCGTAAGACGCCTCACCGATGCCGACTCCGACACGGCTCGCGAAGAATCCCCAGAACGTCGTGAGCAGTCCGCCGGCCGCCGTGAAGGCGCTCCAGACGAACAGCCCGATGCCCGCGACCCACTTTCGCGCGAATCGGTCTGCGAGCATCCCGAGCGGGATGCCGGCGACGGCCCCCACCAGCACGAACGCCGAGGCGAGCAGACCGACCTGGGCGTCGTCGAGGAGGAATTCGGCCTTGATCTGCTCGAGCACGATCGAGGGAAGCTGACGGTCGTAGAAGTTCAGCAGATTGCCGACGAAGAGGAGCGTGAGGATCCACTTCGCATTCGTGTGGGAGCGTGACGGTGCGTCCGTGATCTCGGGGATGGTGTTCGACATGGCTGGAGTCCTTCGTCGTTGAAGAAGTGCGGGCGAATCCGCGCGAGCTATCGAGAATTCTGCGAGTCTCGGCCCCGGTATCCAATGGCGGGCGCACCAAGGCCGCAGCCATCCGTTTGTTCTGCACAACAAACGAGCGGCACGTACGCTGAGCGGATGGACACGGAATTGGCAGATTCTTGGCCTCGACGCACACGAATGCCGGATCTGATGCAACTCGACGAACCCACGCGATCTCAGCTCGTCGTGGCTGTCGATCTGCTCCGCCACTCGCTCGACAAGTTCGCCGAGCGATACCTGGCGCTCTCTCGAACCCACAATCGCGCGTACGACGTGCTGGACGACGCGGAGATCACCGGCTCTGCGCTCGGCTTCATGCAGAGCGTCATCGATGAGCTCGAGTCCTTCCGTGTGCCCGACGACGCGCTCCGCGAGCGCCTTGAGGGACTTGCATTGCGTCGTGCCGCGCAGGGAGTTCCGCTCGAGAGCCTTGCCCGCAGCTATCAGCTCGGCTCCCGCGAGATGCTCGTCATCATGGACGAGGTCGCCGAACAGGCGGGTCTGCCGTCCGACCTCGTGCTCACCATCCACGACAGCACGTGGGAGTTCGCGAATGAGGCGGCATCGGTGTTCGCGCGCGTGCAGCACAACGTTGCGGTCGAACGTGCCAGATTCGACGCAGAACGACGCTCCAGCTTCGCCCGCGACATCCTGACGGGCGCCGTCAGCGACGAGCAGATCGATCGCGACGCCGCGATGTTCGGCCTCGATCCTCAGCAGGAGTATGTCCCGATCGTCGCCCGCGCGGGATCACCAGGCGAGTCCGATGCCGCGCGGCGGGCCATCGCGGCGGCCGTCCGCGTCGCCCCCGACCGGATGCTGTTCGCCGAGGTGGGCGCCCACCTCGGCGGTATCGCGCGGACAGCGCCTGACGAGGTGCCCGGGCATCTCGTCGCGGTCGGCGACCCCGTCCTGCTGTCGCGGTTCGAGGAGTCCTTCGACGATGCCGTCACCGCACTCGACACCGCCGAGCAATTCGGGATGCAGGGCGTGGTGCGGTTGGCAGACCTCGGTCCCCGGCCTCTCGCGCTCGCATGTCGGCGTGCCGCCGCCATCCTGTCCCGTCGTCACCTGGATCCGCTCGATCGCGACGAGCGCAGCGGCGCGGAGACTCTGGAGACGACGCGCGTGTACATCGAGTGCGATCAGGACGTCAACCGGGCGGCTGCCCGATTGCAGGTGCATGCCAACACCGTTCGATACCGCGTGAACCGATTCCGGGACGCGACGGGTCTGAACATCCGACGGACAGAAGATCTCGTCACGGCGTGGTGGCTGCTCAACGGCCGCCATACAGTCTGAGCGGGTCAGCGGCTCGGTCACCCCGCGTCCGGCCGCACCAGCGGCAGGAACACCTCGTCCACGATCTCGACGATCGCCTCATCGCTCAACGGCGCCGCCGTCATCAGCAGGTCGTGCCGGTACAGGTCGACGGCCACCGACCGCACCCGGCGCGTCAGCTTCGCGGGATCGGCCTCGCCGCGCTCGACCGCCCGGGCCAGGATCGTGTCCAGTGACCCCGAAGAGCGCTCCCCCAGCGCCCGTTCCCGGACGTCGGCGAACGTGCGACCCGACTCGGCGTAGTAGGCGCCCATGATCACGCTCATCAGCGGAGCGATCGCGGCGCGCGACTGGTTCGAGCGCCGCAGCGACTCGATGATGTCGCCGCGAAGGCTGCCGGTGTCGGGCGTCTCGGCACGATTCTGGTTCAGCCCGTGCGTGAGCGTCGCCTCCATCAGCGCCTCGCGGTCGGGCCAGCGACGATAGATCACCGAACGACTCGTCCCGGCCTTCTCGGCGACCGCGTCGATGGTGAATCCCTGATACCCGGCCTCGACCAGCTGCGCCCAGCCGGCAGTGAGGATCGCGTCTTCGAGCTCCTGTCCGCGACGTCGCTTCGCCGGCTGCTCAAGATCCATTTGTGTATCTTATCCGACGCGCGTACACTCGCTCTCGGAGATACACGCCTGTATCTTATTTCGAGGAGTCTGCATGTCCGCCACCACCGCACCCGCCATCCCGCGCAGCGCCATCGTCTCGGCGCTGGTGCTCGTCGCCGGCGGCCTCGCCGTCATCTTCGACAGCACGATCATGAGCATCGCCCTCGCCACGCTCGCCACCGACCTCAACGTGCCGGTCAGCACGATCCAATGGGTGACGACGGCGTATCTGCTGGCGCTCGGCGTCGCCATCCCCATCGTCGGCTGGGCGCAGGCACGCCTCGGCGGCAAGCGGCTCTGGATGATCGCCCTCACGATCTTCCTGCTCGCATCGATCGCGTGCAGCCTGGCGTGGGACGCCCCGAGCCTCATCGCGTTCCGCGTCGTGCAGGGCTTCGGCGGCGGAATCATGATGCCGCTCATGGCGACCCTCGCCATCCAACAGGTCCCCGCCGGCGCCAGCCTTGGCCGCCTGATGGCGATGGTCAGTCTCCCCGCCGCACTCGGCCCGATCATCGGCCCGGTGCTCGGCGGTCTGATCCTCAACTGGCTCGACTGGCACTGGATCTTCTGGATCAACGTCCCTCTCTGCCTCATCGGCCTCGCACTCGCCTGGCGCTTCCTCCCCGCCGACCCGCCCCGCGGCCGCCCCGTGCTCGACTGGGTCGGGCTGGTGCTCGTCTCGCCCGCACTCGTCGGCATCCTCTACGGCCTCTCGAACGTCAGCCAGGACGGCGGCTTCGCACGCACCGACGTGTGGCTCCCGGTCGTCGCCGGCCTCATCCTGATGACGGCGTTCGTCTACTCGCAGGTGCGCCGCCCGTCCGGCGCCCTCATCGACGTGGGCCTGCTGCGACGGCGGCCGGTGGCGGCATCCTCCGCAGTCCTCTTCCTCTCGGGAGCGTCGCTGTACGGATCGATGCTGCTGCTGCCGCTCTACTTCCAGATCGTGCGCGGCACCGATGTGCTCACCGCCGCACTGCTGCTGATCCCGCAGGGCGTCGGCGCGCTGCTCAGCCGCACGCTCGCCGGCCGCCTCACCGACTCGCTCGGCGCGCGCACGGTGGCGATCGCCGGGTTCGTCGTCATGGGCCTCGCCACGGTGCCGTTCGCCCTGTCGGACGGCGCCACGAACGAGATCTGGCTGATGATCACCCTCCTCGTGCGCGGCTTCGGCATGGGCGCCGTGATGATCCCGGTGATGTCGGTCGCGTTCGTCGGCCTCGAGCGCGACGAGGTGCCGCACGCGAGCATCATCACGCGACTCGCGCAGCAGATCGGCGGGGCGTTCGGCACGGCGGTCCTCGCCGTGATCCTCGAGGCCACGACCAGCGGCGCCACCGGCATCGCCGACATCGCGAACGGCTTCGACACCGCGTTCTGGTGGGCGGTCGGCTTCACCGTCGTCGCGATCGGCGTCTGCTTCGCGCTGCCTGCGCCCGTCAAGAAGCCCGCGGTGGCGGCATCCACGGCGGGCACGCCCGCTCGATCACGCTGAGGCCGGCCCCGTCGGCTGCGACAGACCACGGATGTGGTTCGGGATGCCGCCAGCAGCTGCCGCCCGTGCACGACAGGCCCCATCGCCCCGTCGTGAGCGAGCCCCGGCCGTCTGGTCGGCACGCGGACGGCGTGACGGCATCCACGATCCGTCGCGTCAGCCGCCGTCTCGGAGATGAGCGCCGGCGCCCACGGCGTATGCCTCACGAAGCCAGCCGAGGAACTCGTCGTCGAAGTCGGCGGTCGAGGCGACACGGAAGTGGTGGACGTAGAGGCGCTTCGTGTACGGCGAGACCGACACGATCTGGGGGCCGTGCGCCTCCCGCTGCAGGTCGAAGTACCCGCGAAGGCCACCCGTGTAGGGGCGTGCCCCTGCGAACCCCCGGCGTTCGCCCTTCAGCGTGATCGTCGTCTTGCTGACCGCGTACGTGAAGGGGCCGATGCTCTCGACGGCCCGGATGAACTGCCGATAGAGGTCGACGGCGAACTCCGGCGCGCCGACGAGATGCTGCTCCACCGTCCATGGGTCGTCCACCACCATGCCTGCCAGACTGCCGCACGGCATGCGGACGTGGCAATGCTCAGCGGCCGCGGGTGTTCGGGACGGAGAAGGTCACGACGTGACGGCATCCCCATTCCGACCTCGGTCGGGCGTATGGTTTCGCCATGAAGCGAATCTGGCCGTACCTCGTACCGGGAGTGATCCTGGTGCTGATCGGCGCCGTGTGGACCCTGCAGGGCCTCAACGTGCTGGGCGGGTCGGCCATGAGCGGATCGCCACTGTGGGCCACTCTCGGTCCGATCGTCCTGGTGATCGGCGTCGTGCTGATCGTGATCGCCATCGTGATCGCACGGCGCCGCCGCAAGGCCGACTGACCTCGCGGCGGCGCAGCGCCCGTGCGGTGAGCGCTCAGCTCTTCACGGCCTCCAGCTCGGCCTCCTCGGGCGCCGCGTGCTCATCGACCGTGCGCGCGTTCGTCAGTGTGAGGGCGCCGAAGCCCGAGATGACGCCGACCGCGACGGCCAGCACGATGAACACGATCTGCTCGCCGTGGAAGAAGGACGCCACCAGCGCGGGGCTCCATGCGCCGTCAGGCAGCACCGTCGTGACGAGCACGGCGATGAGCGTGCCGACGACCGCGGTGCCGATGCTGGTGCCGACCTCCTGGGCCGTGTCGTTCATGGCGGCGCCCATCGAGGTGCGGTTCTCGGGCATCGCGCCGACCAGTGCGACGGCGCAGATGGTCATGACGGTGCGCAGGCCGATGGTCATCACGACCATCGCGATGGCGATCGCGAGGTAGTCCTGCTCGACGCCCCACGCCATCAGGCCGAGCCCGGCCGCCAGCAGCGCCGCGCCGACGAGGCAGGCGATGCGGTGGCCGAAGCGACGCACGAGCCACTCGGTGATCGGGGTCGCCAGGATCATCGTGGCGATGATCGGCAGGTTGGCCAGGCCCGCCTGCATCGGCGACCAGCCCCACGCGTACTGGAAGTGCAGGACGAGCGCGAACATCACGCCCGCCATCGCCACCGAGGTGCCGATCTGCGCGATCGACGCACCGCGCACGGTGCCGCGGCGGAACAGCGACAGATCGAGCATCGGCGACGCGGCACGGCGTTCGCGGATGATGAAGAGGACGAGGGATGCCACGGCCCCGAGCGCGACCGCGACAGTGACCGGCGACATCCACCCGTTCTGGATTCCGCTGGTGAGCCAGTAGCAGGCGAGGCCGATCGTGAGGATGCTGAGAGCCGCGCCCGGAATGTCGAGACGGTCCTTCGTGAGTCCGTCGGCGGTGTCGGCCGGCACGCCGAAGTGGACGCCGAGGGCGGCGATGAGGGCGATCGGGGCGTTCACCAGCAGCAGCCACTGCCACGGCAGGTGCGCGAGCATGGTGCCGCCGAGGAGCGGGCCCAGGACGAAGCCCGACATGCCGACGACCATCATCAGGGTGATCGCGCGCATGCGCAGTTTCTCGTCGTCGAACAGGCGGAACACGAGGGAGTTGGTGATGGGGGCCATCGCGGCGGCGGCGATGCCGAGGGCGGCGCGCAGCGCGATGAGCTCGCCGGTGGAGGTCACCAGCAGCACGGCGATGCTCATCAGGCCGAACAGGCCGAGGCCCACCTGCAGCACCCGGCGTCGTCCGAAGCGATCGGCGATCGAGCCGGCGGTCAGCAGCAGGCCGCCGAAGGTGAGCGAGTACGCGCCGGTGATCCACTGCAGCGACGTCGTGTCGCCGCCGAGCTCGCGACCGATCGTCGGCAGCGCGATCGACAGCAGGGTGTTGTCGACCATCTCGACGAAGAACGCGAGGCAGAGCGCCGCGAGGGGAATCCACGCGGCCTTCATGGACGAGTAGGTGCGGGACGGAACGGTGATGGGTGCGGTGCTCATGGCGACTCCTCGGATCGAGCAGCGAATCGAACAGTGTTCGTTGTTCGAACACCGTTCGATAGCATAGAACAATGTTCGATAACACGCAACCTGCTGCCCCGTCGGCGGTGCCCTCCCCTCTCGGCGGCGGGTCGTGGTGGGATGGAGCCATGGCAACACGCCCGCAGCCGGGTGACGCGTCTTCGCTGTCGCGCGGCCCGCGCACCCGCTCCCGCGCGTCCCACTCCCTCGAGTCCGTGCTTGCCGCGGCCGTCGCGATACTCGACGAATCCGGGGCGCAGAGACTGACGATCCGCGCCCTGGCCGCGCGCCTGGGCGGCGGCGTCGCGAGCGTGTACTGGTACGTCTCGGGCCGCGACGAGCTGCTCGACCTCGCCGCGGACTCCGTGCTGGGCGGCGTACTGGCGGCGGTGGCCAACATCGGCGACGGCGACCCGATCGACAACCTCCGCACCATCGCGGTCACGATGTTCGACGCGATCGTGGACCGTCCCTGGCTGGGCGCCTACGTGCTGCGCGACACCGCCACGCAGATCCACTCGCTGCAGCTGTACGAGCTCATCGGCGAACAGGTGATGCGTCTCGAGCTGACGCCGCGGCAGTCCTTCCACGCGACGTCCGCCGTCGTCGGCTTCGTGATCGGCACGGCCGCCGACATGGGTCAGGAGCCCCCCGAAGCCGTCGTCTCGGGCGAGATGAGCAAAGAGGAGTACATGGCCGGTGCCACCGCGCAATGGCGCGCCCTCGACGCGGCCCGGTTCCCCTACATCCACCACATCATCGACGAGTTCGACGGCCACGACGACCGCGACCAGTTCATCGGGGGCCTCGACCTGCTCCTGACCGGCCTGCGCCTGCAGGCCGAGCGCTGACACGCCGAATGGATGCCGTCACGCCGGCGTGACGGCATCCACAATCCGTCTCTGACCGGCCATGATGGGCCCCGAACACCGCGATCTCGACGCCCTCATCACCGCCTGGCAGGCCGGGCTCACGAAGATCGCGACCATCCCCTGCCAGGGCGACTTCCACCGTCGGATCTCTCCCACGGCAATGCTCATGACCGACGCGGAACGCGCCGACAGCGCGGCCTACCGGCGCGCTCTCAACGCCTTCGCCTGACGCACGGCGATACCGACCTACGGACACACGACGTCTATTCTTGGATGCCGTCCATCAATCCCTCTCCTGCCCCGAGGTTCCCGTGCTGCGAACGCTGCTGAAGTCCAAGCTCCACCGCGCGACCGTGACCGGCGCCGACCTGAACTACGTCGGCTCGATCACCATCGACGAAGACCTTCTCGACCTCGCCGACATCCTCGAGAACGAGCAGGTGCATGTGGTCGACATCAACAACGGAGCGCGCTTCGAGACGTACACGATCGCCGGCGAGCGAGGTTCGGGCGTCGTGCAGATCAACGGCGCGGCCGCCCGTCTGGTTCACACCGGCGACATCGTGATCGTCATGTCGTACGCCCAGTACGACCGCGACGAAGTCGCACGCCACCAGCCCGCGGTGGTCGACCTCGGCGAGACCGAACCGGGCGTCGCCGCCAACCGCGCGATCCGCGTGCTCGCCCACGCCGGCTGACCCGACGCCGGCAGCACGACGCGCGACAGCACTGGGGATGTGTAGCATCATGTGTGAAGGAGCACACATGGCCACGAACCTTGCGATCGATCCGGACCTTCTCGACCATGCGTTCCAGGTGGGCGGCGAGCGGACGAAGAAGGCGACCGTGACGCTCGCGCTCGAGGAATTCATCGCGCGCCGCGAACAGTCGAAGATCCTCGACCTGATCGGCGAGCTCGAC
>Ga0160453_100324_pt1 | contig 42119 bp, 38 predicted proteins | sample HID1971K_E6MG_FD_108228 | JGI IMG/M metagenome (GOLD analysis project Ga0160453, IMG submission 108228) | Enriched millipede-associated microbial communities from UW Madison campus, WI, USA - HID1971K_E6 MG | ecosystem: Host-associated > Arthropoda: Insects > Digestive system > Unclassified ...
CTGCATCGGCGTCTGGAAGGCGTCGAGCTGCGCGCGCCATTCGTCGCCGGCGAGCAGTGCCGTCCCCTCAGCCGCGACGAACACGACGAAGATCGTGCCGACATAGACCGGCAGTGAACCGCGCTGGGTGAGGCTCGTGGTCACGACCGACAGGCGCGCGATGACGCGCAACGCGCCGTTGTACGCGTCGGAGGCCGTGAAGGGCAGCAGGCGCTTCGCGGGCCGCCAGCCGCGGGTGAGCCAGAACACCACGACACCGAGCGCGATCGAGGCGAGCGAGATCCACAGCGCCGGTTCGAGCCCGTGCCACAGGGCCAGGTGCGCCGCGTGCTCGGGCGCCGGAACGCCCGTGCTCGAAGCGGGTGCGGTGTCGGCGTACGGCGTGAAGACCTTGTCGAGCCACGGCGCCGCGAACGCGGCGACCAGCGTGAGAGCCGAGAGCACGATCGGGGCGACGAGAAAGCCGATCGGAGGGTCAGGCCACTCCGTGTCGGGCAGACGGTCGCCGCTCGTGTCGCGCTTGGTCGAGAACGCACCCCACAGGAACCGGATGCCGTAGCCCGCGGTGAGCACGGAGCCCAGGGCGATCCCCGACACCGCGACGATGCCCCAGGGCGCACCGCCCAGCGCCTCGTGCAGGAGCGCGGCCAGCGCCCCCTCTTTGGCGACGAAGCCGATCGTGGGGATGAAGCCGACCATCGAGGCGACGGCGATGATCGAGAACGTCGCCATGACGGGCGCCTGGCGTCCGACGCCCGAGAGCTCGGTCAGATCGCGTGTCGACAGCTGCCGGTCGATGACGCCGACCACGAGGAACAGCGCCGACTTGAACAGCGCATGGCTCAGCAGCAGGGCGAGACCTGCGAGGGCGGCATCCCTCGTTCCGTAGCCGAGCACGACCGTCAGCATGCCGAGCTGACTGACGGTGCCGAACGCGAGCACGCGCTTGAGGTCGGTCTCGCGCAGCGCCTGGAAGGCACCCAGCAGCATCGTGAACACGCCGAGGGCCACCACGATCGGGCGCCACGGGGCGGCGATGGCGAACACCGGCGCGAGCCGCGCGATGAGGTAGATGCCCGCCTTCACCATGGCGGCTGCGTGCAGATACGCGCTGACCGGGGTCGGGGCGGCCATCGCGCCGGGGAGCCAGAAGTGGAACGGGAAGATCGCCGACTTGCTGAGCGCGCCGACGAGGATCAGCACCAGTGCGGCGTCGACGACCGCACCCGTGGGGGCGTCGGCGAGGATCTGCGAGATGCTCGACGTGCCGGCGTCCACCACGAGCAGCACGACGCCGATCAGCATCACGAGGCCGCCGAGGGTCGTCACCAGCAGCGCCTGCAGTGCGGCACGACGACTCGCGGCGCGCTTGTTGTAGTACCCGATCAGCAGGTACGACAGGACGCTCGTGATCTCCCAGAACATCACGAGGACGATCAGGTCGTCGGTCAGCACCAGGCCGTACATGGCGCCGGCGAACGCCAGCAGCACGGCGGCGAACTGGCCGAGGTTCTCGCGCTTGCCCCGGAAGTACCAGCGGCAGTAGATCATCACGAGCGCGCCGACGCCGGTGACGACGAGGGTCATGAGCCACGACAGCGTGTCCATGCGCATCGACAGATCGATGTTCAGGGACGGGATCCAAGCGTATGCCTCAAATGGAATATCACCCGCGAGCACGGTGGGCGTCAGCATCGCCGCATGGACGAAGCCCGCGATCGGCAGGATCGCCGCGAGATAGAAGGCCCGCGCCCCGATGCGCGACACGAACCACGGGATCAGGATCGGAACGACCGCGAACGCGCCGAGCACGAGGAGCATCCATGGCCTCCTCGGGGTCGTCGGCCGGCAAGCGTCCGGGCAGGACGGCGGGCCATGGCGATCGGGGTGTCTGCGTCCATTCTACGGGGGGCGACCCTCCGTGGCCGCGCCCGGTGGCAAATCCGCCCTGGAACCGGCCGGTGTCGGCGGCCCCTGCTGCGTTTCGTGTCGCGATCGGTCGCTCAGCGAGCGCCGGCGCGACGAAGCGTGTCGCACCTGCACGCCGGCTCCGGTCGCTGAGCGAGCGCCAGCGAGACGAAGCGCGGACCCGATCGACCTCATGGGAGAGTGTCAGGGTGAGCGGCAGCGAACCCGGTCGACGCGACGTGCTCCCGCACTGGGCACGTGAGCTGCTGGGCTGGGCGCTGGCCGCGGCGATCGCGATCACGGTCGTCGCGGCGGTGGCGTCTTCGAGTCGGTCCGAGCTGCTCTTCCGCGACGGCGACTCGATGGTGACGACGCTCGTCGTGCACTCGCTCACGATCGGGCAGGCACAGGACTGGGCGATGTCGTCGGTGCTGTTCCTCCCCGAGATCGCGATGCTTTGGCTGCTGTCCCTCCTCGGCCTCGGCGTGAACGGCACCCTCGCCCTCGCCGGGGCGGTCAACGTCCTCGCGCTCTACGGTGCGCTGCGTATCGCGGCAGGGTCCGCCCCGCGTGCCAGGGCGCCCATCGCGGGTGCGCTGCTCGCCCTGGCGGCGTTCGGTCTCCTGGCTGCGGGAGAGTGGTCGCCCTCCCGCGACGCGCTCGAACTCGCGTCGCTCCTGGTCACGACGACCTATTACAGCGCGACCGTCGTGGGTGTCGTGCTGGCAGTGGGACTCACCCGGCGCGCCCTCGATCGCGATGTTTCACGTGGAACGCGGGCCGGGTGGGTCGCCCCTGTCGCTCTCGGGCTGGTGGCCGCGGCATCCGTCCTCACCAATCCGCTGTTCGCGGCCTGGGCGACCGTGCCGCTCGTGATCGTGCTGGCGGTGGTCGGCGCACGGCGACGCGACGCGTGGCGGCTCGCGGGGGCGCTCGTCGCGGGGTCGATCGTCGGCTACGTCGCGCGGATCCCGCTCGCCGAACTGATCGCCAACACCGGCGCAGGCTATATCGACCCGTCGCAGTGGCTCGCCTCGCTGGAGTACTACGGCACGCTGCTCGCCGAGCGCTGGGTCGCACCCTGGGGTGCGGCATCCATCACGGCGGTCGTGCTGCTGTGGTCGTTGAGCATCGCCGCCACAGTGCTGCTGGCACGCCGTCGCGACGTGGGCGCCGCTGTCGTCGCAGCGTGCGGCTGGGTCATGCCGCTCGTCGTGACGGTGGGAGCGGTCGCCCTCGGCACGCACGCCGCGCGCTACCTGCAGCCGGCGCTGTTCGCTCCCCTGCTCGGGCTTGCGGTGCTGCCCAGCCTGCTGCCCGAGCGCCTGCCCGCCACACGTGCCGTCCCCGCGATCGGTGCTGCCGCCTTGGCCGTCGCGGCGGCCGTGGGGCTCGGCATCCCTCCCCTGGTCGCCTCGGCGACCGCGCCCGACCGCGACCTGCAGTGCGTCGTGCAGTGGACCGAGGACTCCGGGCGCACGGGCGCCGGGCAGTTCTGGACCATCCGGCTCCCGAAGACCCACCTCGCCGACCCGCGCCGACTCGTGCAGGTCGACCACCAGCTGCGCGGCTATGCATGGCTCGTCAACCGCGACGACTTCGCGGTGGGCGAGGTGTCGTTCCTGGTGACCGACGCGCAGTCCCCCGCGTTCGATCTCCCCGTCGGTGTGAGCATGGCCGACGCCGAGCTCATCCCCTGCGGCCGTTACACGATCGCCGACTTCGGCGACCGCCCGTTGCCGATCGGCCCGCTGCGCTCCTGAATCACGGGTCTGCGCGGTCCACCGGGCGACCGACACACCCGGTCGTTGAGCGAGCGAGGAACGAGCGAGACGCCCCTGACACCCGGTCGACACCGCGCCAGAGCGCGGTCCACCGGGCGACCGACACACCCGGTCGTTGAGCGAGCGAGGAACGAGCGAGACGAAACGCCCCGACGGACGGTCGGCCGATTCACTCCGGCGCAGGACCCGAGGTATTCCCCTCGCGGAATGTGCAGGTGAAGCGAATGGATGCCGCCGGCCGGCCCTCCAGCATGGCAGCGACCGCGGCGCCCGCGGCGCGGCCCTTGTCGGTCGCCGGCTGCACCGCGGTGGTGAGCTCGTACGGCGCGAGGCCGTCGACCACGATCCCGTCGAAGCCGGTGACGCTCACGTCCTCGGGAACGCGCAGCCCCGCCTCTTCGGCCGCGCGGATCACACCGGCGGCGAGCAGATCGCTCTGCGCGAGCACGGCCGTCGGGCGGCGATCGGCGTCCGCGAAGATCTCGCGCCCGGCAGCGAACCCCTCGTCGATGAAGCTGCCGGCGGCCGCATAGGCGGCGGCATCCGGAAAGACGTCGAGTGCCCCCGCCAGCCGATCGCGGGTGACATCCACCGTGATGGCGGTGTCGTCGCGCAACCAGCCGCGCTCCCAGTCGACGCGTGCGGGCAGCGCCACGACGGCGACGCGACGGTGCCCGAGCGCACGCAGATGGCTGGCGATCTGGCGCTGAGCCTCTCGGTTGTCGAGGTCGATGCGCGGGACTTCGTCCCCGGCGTCGCCTTCAATGACGACCACCGGGATGCCGCGCGCTTTCACCGCTTCGAGCGATTCGCGCAGCAGACCGCTGCAGCCGATGAGCACGGCGGCGTCGAGCGGAGCCGTCGTGAGCGATGGCCCTGTGGCCGTCGCATCCGAGGCGACGGGCTCGTGGTCGCGCAGGAGCAGCAGGCCGGCTCCGAGCGGGGCGACGGCGTCGGCGAGGCCGTCCATCATGAGCGTCTTGACCGGGTCGAGGAAGGCCCGTCCGAGGTGCTCCTCGAAGACCACCCCCACGATGCCGGAGCGTCCGCGGCGCAGCGACGCCGCCCGAGGGTCGGGGCCGGTGTAGCCGAGTGCGGCGGCGGCGTCGAGCACGCGGCGGCGGGTCGCGTCCGACACGGGGGTCTTGCGGCTGAACACGACGGACGCGGTCGACGGCGAGACGCCGGCCTCGCGGGCGACGTCCGAGATCGTGGCCCGACGCGTGCCGGGGTCGTGACGGCTCATTTCGTCCTGATCGTAGCCCGTGCCCGGCATCCGGTCGAATCGATTCGGATGACCTCGAATCGATTCGGTACAGTGGTCGGATGGACACCGCGCTCACCCGACCCCAGCTCGTGCGCTGGCGCGCCGCGATCTTCACGATCTTCTTCGCCACGGGTCTCGGCTTCGCCTCATGGGCCTCCCGTCTGCCCGCGGTCAAGGCCGACCTCGGCATCAACGATCTGCAGCTGGGCGTCCTGCTGTTCGTCAGCGGCGCGGCGTCCATCGTGGGCCTGTCGCTGGCCAACGTCATCGTGGCTCGCTGGGGCGCCCGGCGCGGCATGTTCGCCACCATCCTGACCTTCTCGGCCGGCGTTCTGCTGGCAGGGCTCGGCGTGCAGTTCCTGCAGTCCTACGCGGTGGCGTGCGTGGCCATGGTCCTCCTGGGCATCGGCATGAGCGCCACGGACGTCATGATGAACGTCGAGGCCGCGGCCGTCGAGCAGGCCTTCGAACGCACGCTCATGCCGCTCTTCCACGCCTTCTTCAGCCTCGGCACGGTCGCCGGCGCGGCCATCGGCATCGCTATGGCCGCCTGGAACGTCGGCGTCGCCTGGCACCTGTGGGGAGCCGGCGCCGTGGTCCTGGTCGCGGGTCTGCTCTCGCTGGGCGCGGTGCCGGTGCGGGAGGTCGTGCACGACGACCCCGCCACCACGACCACGAGCCGCCGCGAGCGCTTCGCCGAGCTGCTGTCGGTCTGGCGCGACCCCCGCACGTACGCCATCGGCGCGATCATGCTCGGCATGGCGTTCGCCGAGGGCAGCGCGAACGACTGGCTCACGATCGCGATGGTCGACGGGCACGGTCAGACCGACGCGGTCGGCGCGGTCGCGCTCACGGTGTTCTCGGTCGCCATGACGATCTTCCGCATCCTCGGCGGCCCACTCGTCGACCGGATCGGCCGCGTCTGGACGCTGCGCATCCTCTCGGTCGCAGCGGGCGTCGGCCTCATCCTGTTCATCCTCGCGCCATCGCTGCCGTTCGCCTTCATCGGCATCGCGCTGTGGGGTGCGGGCGCATCGCTCGGCTTCCCGCTCGGCATGTCGGCTGCGGCCGACGATCCCAAGAAGGCCGCGGCGTCGGTCTCGGCGGCGGCGACCATCGGCTACCTGGCGTTCCTGTGCGGCCCGCCGGTGCTGGGCTGGATCAGCCACCAGATCGGCATCCTCCCCACGCTCTGGATCATCGTGGGCCTCATCGCCATGTCGGGCCTCGCCTCGGGCGCCGCCAAGCCCATCGCCGGTTCGAAGGTCGGCGCCGGCCACCACTGACCCCGGCCCCCACCGACCCCGGGGATGTCCAGCGAAACAGGGGATCCGCACGCCGAACCAAGGGATTCCCGGCGAACCACATGACCACGCCCCCGGTCTCGACGAAGATCCCCGGTCTCGATGAGCCAGGGGCTCCGCCCCGCCGAGCCCGGCCGGGACGGCGGTGCCCGGGATAGGCTCTTCGGGTGCGTCTTGTCATCGCCCGCTGCTCCGTGGATTACACGGGCCGGCTCAACGCCCACCTGCCGCTCGCGACGCGCCTGCTGGTGCACAAGGGCGACGGCTCGCTGCTGGTGCACTCGGACGGCGGGTCGTACAAGCCGCTCAACTGGATGAGCCCGCCGTGCCGGCTGGACGTCGAGCAGCCCGACGAGGAGTCCGCGTCGGCCGGCGTGATCGAGCACTGGCGCGTGACCCACGCGAAGACCGGCGACGCGCTGCTGGTGCGCATCTACGAGGTGCTGCACGACTCGTCGCACGAGCTCGGCATCGATCCGGGCCTGCAGAAGGACGGCGTCGAGGCCGACCTGCAGCGGCTGCTGGCCGAGCAGGTCGACGTCATCGGCGAGAACCTGACGCTCGTGCGACGCGAGTTCCCCACCGCGATCGGTCCGGTCGACCTCCTGCTGCGCAACCCGGCGGGTGGCACGATCGCCGTCGAGGTCAAGCGCCGCGGCGACATCGACGGCGTCGAGCAGCTCACCCGCTACCTCGAGCTGCTCGGCCGCGACCCGCATCTCGCGCCGGTCACCGGCGTGTTCGCCGCACAGGAGATCAAGCCTCAGGCGAAGGTCCTCGCCACCGACCGCGGCATTCGCTGCGTCACCCTCGACTACGAGGGCATGAAGGGCATCGAGTCGGGAGCGCCCCGCCTCTTCTAGGTGTCGGGCCCCCGGCATCCCCTCTTGTGTTCTGTCGCGAAGACAGTACATACTGTCGCCAAGACAGTTCCGGAGAAGGGATGCCGCGCAATGACGCTCGACGAATTCCGGCGTGAGATCGCCGACCCCGCCATCGAGTTCCGCCCTGAGCTGCGCTGGTGGCTCGCCGAAGGACTCCACACCGACGCGACCCTGCGGCGCGAGATCGAGGATGCGCACCGCCTCGGCTTCGGCGGGATGGAGTTCCTCGCGATGGACGAGGGGGCGATCGACCATGCGCGGTACGGCTGGGGATCGGAGGAGTGGACCCACGACTCGCAGGTCGTGGTCGAAGAGACCACCCGCCGCGGCATGTCGGTCAGCTTCACCTCGGGCACGAACTGGTCCAACGCCAACCTACCGACGATCGACCCCGATCAGCGCGCGGCCGCGCAGGAGCTCGATGTCGTCCACGAGACCCTCGCGGCCGGCCAGCCCCGTTCCGGCGCGCTCCCCCGGATCGATCTGGAGGCTCCGATCGCCGCGTCGACGCTGCCCGGTCACCGCGGCACCATCACGCGGCAGCAGCTCGTCGCCGTGGTGGCGGTGCGCGTGACCGGACCGGGACGACTGGATGCGGCATCCATCGTCGATCTCACCCCGCAGACGCAGGGCGAGTCGCTCGAGTGGACCGCTCCCGACGACGGCGAGTGGCGGCTGTTCGTGTACTGGATGCACGGCACCGGCCAGACCGCCTCGCCGTCGGCGAGCGTCAACTACACCGTCAACTACCTCGACCGCGACGGCGTCGACGCGGTCATCGCCTACTGGGACGAGGTCGTGCTGACGCCCGCGCTGCGTGCCGAGGTCGCCCGCAACCCGCGCGCCCAGATGTACATGGACTCGCTCGAGCTGTCGACGTATGGCGCAGGCGGCATGTTCTGGGGCTTCACGGTCGCCGACGAGTTCCGGGCGCGGCGCGGGTACGACATCGTGCCGTGGCTGCCCTTCCTCACGCGCGACGCGCCCTTCATGGCCGTCTCCACGGTGTACCACCACCAGCCCGCCGACGAGGCGGACCGGGTCACGGTCGACAAGGTGCGGTTCGACTACGTGCGCACCCTCACCGACCTCTACATCGAGAACATGCTGCGCCCGTTCGCGGCGTTCCTGCACGGGGTGGGCATGACGCTGCGCTCCGAGATCAGCTACGGCCTGCCGTTCGAGCTCACCCGCCCCGGCCCCGAGGTCGACGGCATCGAGACCGAGTCGCTCGAGTTCGGCGCGCAGATCGACGCGTACCGGCTCCTGGCGGGTCCGGCACACCTGTTCGGCAAGCAGTACTCGTCCGAGACCGGAGCCACCACCCGCAACCACATGCTCGACCACCACTTCTACGACCAGATCATCGCCACCCAGCTCGCCGCGGGCATCACCAAGACCGTGCTGCACGGCTGGGCGAGCCCGGCGGGGGCCGAGGGAGTCACCGAGTGGCCCGGCCACGAAGGCATGTGGCCGATGTTCTCGGAGCGGTTCGACACCCGGCAGCCGGGATCGCAGTTCTATCCGCTGTGGACCGCCGCGATCGGCAGGCTCCAGTACGCACTGCGTCGCGGGCGTCCGCGCGTCGACGTCGGGATCCTCCGCACCGACCACTTCACCGACAACCTGATCGGCATGGCCCTGATCGGACCAGACGGCGAGCGCATCCCCGACGAGGTGGCGTACGGCACGATGTGGATGCGCGACCGTGAGAACCACTGGTGGCAGGACCTCGGCATGCAGGACGCCGGCATCACCTACGAGTTCTTCGACGGCTCGCTGCTGCTGCGCGACGACGTGTCGTTCGACGGCGACGAGGTGCAGCCCGACGGACCGGGCTATCGCGCGCTCATCGTGTACCAGAGCGCGCTGGACGTCGATGTCGCCGCGCACCTGCTGAACTGGGCGCGACGCGGCCTGCGCCTGGTGATCGTCGACGGTGCACGCGAGGTCGAGTCGCTGATGGCCGGGCGGTTCCGCACGCACGAGGTGGCGGCATCCACCACTCCCGGCCTCGACGGCCTCGATGACGAGCTCACCGCGATCATGGCCGAGCTGCGCGGGATGCCGGGGGTCCGGGTCGCGGCGCCGTCGGGCGTGGTCGCCGCCCTCGACGACCTCGGCGCCGGCGGCCGCGCACGGTTCGTCGCCGACGACCCCCACGTGCTCACGCACCTGCGCGAGGACGCCGACCTGGCGGTGCTGTATGCCTACCACTTCCTCTACGAGACGACCGAGCCGGCGACCGTGCGCATCGCGCTGGAGGGCACCGGTCCCGTGCATCGCCTCGATCCCTGGTCGGGAGAGGTCCGTCCGCACAGGGGCGCCCGCTCCGAGGGCGGACGCACGGTGGTCGAGCTCGCCCTCGCCCCCGGCGAGGTCGCGATCGTGGTGCTCGACCGGTCGGCGGATGCCGTCGAGGCGGCCGCACCGCAGACCGCAGAGGTCGCCCGCGCCGACGTGTGGCGCCTCGTGGTCGAGAGCTGGGACGCCGGCGAGTCCGAGGTGATCACCGAGGACCGCGGCGTCGGCTATGTGTCGCGCGAGGTGCGCCCGACCACCGCGATCACACGGCTGGATGCCGGCGAGATCCGTCTCGCGCCGTGGTCGCAGCTCGACGCCATCGGCCCGGACGTATCGGGGGTCGGCGAGTACACCGCGACGCTCGCGGTCGCCGAGCTCGTCCCGGGCTCGCGCTATGTGCTCAACCTCGGGTCGACCTGCGGCGGCCTCGGATCGGTACGGGTGGGCGAGGGTCCCGAGCGGGGCTTCGACACGGCGCATCCCACGGTCGATGTCACCGCCGACCTGCGGGCGGGCGACAACGTCGTCACGGTGCGGGTGTCGAGCTCGCTCAACAACCGGCTGCGCGCCCGCGGCTACTATGAGCGCGTCCCCGACATCGGGGCGCAGCTCACCGGCGAAGAGCGCATGCAGCACGCGATCGTGCGCGAGTACGGGCTCGTCGGTCCGGTGCGGCTCCTGCGCGAAGAGTGAGGCGCACCGCCGGGCCGCTCGCACGGCCCCGACAGAGAACGAGAGAAGCCGATGGCCAGAGGTGACGTCGACACAGACACCTCCGCAGACCTGACACCCGTCGTCGGACCGGATCCGCTCGACCTGCGCCTGTCGCTCGCGTCGATCGTCCACTGGGCGGACAGCACCGCCGTGCGCCGCGACGTCATGGCGAAGGTGGCATTCCCGATCGACGACATGGGGATGTTCCTGGTCGTGAACCGGCTCTCGTACAACGGTGCGATGCGGCCGGTCGAACTGTCGCTGGCGCTGGGGATGACGGCCACCAACATGAGCAAGATCGTCGGCCGCCTCGCGCATGCCGGCCTCGTGGTGCGCGTGCCGGCGCCCGAAGATGACCGCGGCGTGCTGGTGGCGCTCACCGATGACGGCCGCGTCGTCGGCGAGCGCATCATGGCCGTCGCCGAAGAGAACCTGTGCCGCGTGCTCGCCGACTGGTCGCCCGCCGAGGTCGAGGACCTCAAGCGCACGATGGCCAGGCTCGCCCGCGCGCACCGCTCCGTCTCGGAGCGGCGGGCGGGGTCCGCTTAGGCTGGAGGGCATGCCGAGCCGATCTGCGTGGACATGCATCCTGTGGGACGTCGACGGGACGATCGTCGACGCGTCCGACGGGATCCTGCGCCGCCTCACCATCGCGCTCGAGCACTTCGGCAAGCGTCCGCCCACCCGTGCCGAACTGGTCCACTGGATCGGACCCCCGATGTTCGAGTCCTTCCAGGTCAACGTCGGCATGACGCCCGAAGAGGCGGGCGAGGCGGTCACCTTCTACCGCGGCCTCAACAAGATCGACGGCTATGCGACCGGCGCCAAGCTGTTCCCCGGCATGGGCGAACTGATCCGGGATGCCGCGGCCGCCGGCATCCCGCAGGCCACCGCCAGCTCCAAGCCCGAGGTGCAGGTGGTGGCGCTCATGGAGCACTTCGACCTCACCGGCTCACTCACCGCCATCGTGGGCGCATCGCCGGACGAGAAGACGCTGAGCAGCAAGGCCGATGTGGTCGCCGAGGCGCTGCGTCGCCTTCAGGCGGCCGGGGTCGACACCAGCCGTCCGGTGCTGGTCGGCGACCGCCACCACGACGTCGAGGGCGCCGCCGAGCACGGCGTGCCGGTGATCTTCGTGCGCTGGGGGTTCAGCTGGCCGCACGAGTCCGAGGGCGCGCAGGCGGTCGTCGACGACGTCGACCAGCTGCGTGCGCTGCTGGTGTTCGGCGAGCCCGCCGAACACCTCGAGGATGCGGATGACTGACCCCGCCGCCGCGTTCCTCGGCTGGCTGGTGCCGGCCGTGGTCGTGTTCGGCGTCACGGCGATCGCCGTCGCCGTGCTCGTCTGGGCGGTGCGCCGGGCGCGCCGTTCGCCGCGCGCCCGCGCCGCGGCCGAGCAGGCGCGCACCCACGCCGGTGCGACGCTCGTGCGCCTGGACGACGAGGTCGGCGAGCTCGATCTGGAGGTCGGCCTGTCGGGCGCGCTGTACGGCGGCGACGCACCGGCTTCTCTGCGCCGTGCCCGGCTGACCGCGCAGCACGTGCGCGACGACGGCTTCGACGAGTACCGGGCGATCAGCGTTCCCGGGGTGGCCCCCGCCGAGATCCGCCGCGTCGCCGCCCGCATCGACCGCCGCGCCGGCGAAGCCCTCACCACGGTCGCCGCCGCCCGCGCCGAGCACGGCGCGTGGGTGCGGGCGAACGTGTCGGCCGTCGGCCAGGTCGACGCCGCACGCCGCCGGCTGGCAGAACTGCGAGCGGGCATGGGCGACCCCGCCGCACTCGTGGCCGAGCTGTCGGCGCGGTTCGCCGAAGACGAGTGGCGGGATGCCTCGCACGCGGCCCACGCGGCGGTGGCAGAGGTCGCCGAAGCAAGCCGCCTTCTCGACGCCGCGGCCGCACGCGCAGCCGACCCTTCACTGAGCGCACTTCCCGACCTGGCCTCCGCCGAGCGGGCGCTGCGCAAAGCCGAGATCGACGCCCGCAGCCTCGAAGAGACGCATCGACTCGTATTGCAGGCCGCGCAGGCCGTGCCCGACGAGATCGCCGCAGCGCGCGCCGCGCTGGCCTCCGCCTCCCACACGCGCCAGAACCTCGAACCGGCCGATGCCGAGCGGCTCGGCGACGAGCTCCACGCGATCGAGGCGGAGCTGAATCGCGTCGAGGCGTCCGCGGGCCGGCGTCCTACCCGTACCGTCGACACCGTCGCGCGACTGCGCGGTCGGCTCGACCTCGCGCTCGGCGACGCCCGGACCGCGCAGCAGCGCTTGCGCGGCGCCCGCACGGCGCTGCCCGGCACCCTCGCGGCCGCGCGCGGCGCGATCGCCCAGGCCGAGGCATCCGTCGCCCACTCGCGAGCCGGAGCCGACGCGCGCTCGAGGCTCATCTCGGCCCAGCATGAACTGGCGCAGGCACGCCAGTCGGCCGACCCGGTCGCCGCGATCGACGCGGCCCGGCGTGCGCTGCGCGATGCCGAGGACGCCAAGGCCCTCGCCGACTACGCGCGCCTGTCCTCCGGCGCCTGAGCAGACAGCGACGGCCGCCCGCGGTTCAGGGCGCGGGGTTCGGCTGCAGCGTGACGGTCGCGGTCCGCTGACGACCGTCCCGCACGAACTCGACCTCCACCTCGTCACCGGCAGAAGCGGTGACCGCCACTCTCGCGACCGTCGCCTCGGTCGGCGCGGCATGTCCGTCCAGGCGGGTGATGAGGTCGCCGGCCTGCAGCCCCGCGACATCGGCCGATCCGCCGGACACCGTGTCGGTGACCACGACTCCGGGCGGGACGCCGAACTGCGCCGCCGCCGCCGCCGACAGCGTCGCGGTCGTCATCCCGAACGACGGGTGGTCGACGCGTCCGTGCTCGATGAGCTCGTCGGTGATGGCGCGCACGGTGTCGGCCGGCACCGCGAACCCGATGCCGACGCTGCCGCCGCCGCCGATGCCCTCGGAGTTCGGGACGGTCGAGATCGCCGTGTTGATGCCCACCAGGCGCCCGCGGCAGTCGACGAGCGCGCCGCCGGAGTTGCCCGGGTTGATGGCCGCATCGGTCTGCACCATTCCGGTGATGACCGTCGTGCCCTCGCTGGTCGGGAGGGTCACCGATCGCCCGAGGGCGCTGACGATCCCCGCCGTGACGGTGTTACTGAGGCCCAGCGGAGCGCCGAGCGCGACGACGGGCTGCCCGATGTCCAGCCTGTCGGACTGCGTGAACGCGATCGGAGGCAGGGCGCCGTCGCGCTCGACGCGCAGGACGGCGAGGTCGGTCTGCGGGTCGCGGCCGACGACCTCCGCGGGCAGGATCTCGCCGTCCATGAGCGACACGCGGATCGTCCCCGACGGCAGGGCGGGCGTCAGCACGTGGTCGTTCGTGACGATGAGGCCGTCGGCGGTGAGCACGGCACCGCTGCCGCTGCCGCTGCCTCGCGCACTTGACGCGTGGATGGTCACGATCGACGGCAGACCCGCAGACGCGACACGGACGGCGTCGCAGGATCCGCCGCCGGGTGCCGCGACCACCGATGAGACGCCGAACCCGGCGAGCCCGCCGACGATCGCCGCGCCGACTGCGACCGCCGCGATCACGACGGCGGGACGCCGCCACCAGGACGTGGATGCCGTCGACCCGGCGACCGCCGGCTCCCCAGACGTCTTCGCGGCCGGCTCCTCGGCCGGCGCCTCGGCCGGCTCCTCCGACGCCGGCGGGTCGCCCGCGATTTCGTCGTCCGACACCGCGGGTGTGTCCGGGTCCCCCATGCGTCCACGCTCCTTCGTCGAGCCGGGCTCCACGCCCACCTCAGCGTAGGACCCGACCGCTCCGCAAAGCGGGCATCCCGCGCCGTCCGTCGTCAGAGCGGAAGCAGCAGCGTGGCGCCTCGCTAACCTGATCGCATGAGCGACGCTCCGACGCACGCGCCGAACCGGGTTCTCGCGGTCGCCTCGCGGATCCCTGCGACCCTGGCCATGATCGCGGTGATCCTCGTCGCGGGCGTCATCTGGCAGGGGCTGTGGCGGTCCTTCGAGAACTCCCCCGTCTTCGAGACCGTCGCCTACGGGCTGCCGGCCTTCGAGGCAGGTCGCTGGTGGACGCCGTTCACAGGCACGTTCTTCGTGAACCAGCCATGGGTGTACGCGTTCACGATCACCAGTTTCGTCGGCATGGCGTACCTCGAGTTCCGCCGTGGCCCACGCGTGGCCCTCCTCTACTACTGGGTGGGCCAGCTGTTCGCGATCTTCGCGACGGCGCTGCTGCTGTGGGGACTGTCGCAGCTGCCCTGGGCCTGGGCGGTCACCGAGGCGGCCGCGCTGGACGTCGGAGCCTCGGGCGGGACCATGGCGTGTATCGCCGCCGCCATCGGACTTCTCCGGGCGCCCTGGCGGGTACGCGCCTGGCTGGTGCTGCTGGGCACGGTCTTCGTGGCGATGCTGTTCTGGGGCGCCCTGGCCGATCTCGAGCACCTGATGGCTGTGCTGCTCATCCTGTTCGTCGACCGGTCGCTGCGCATCCACCGCACGACGATCCGCGAGCAGCGGCTGATCGCCTTCATCTCGGTGCTCGTGCTCGGCGCCGTCGAGATCATCACGCTCGTCGTGCCCACCGACGGCCCGTTCGGCCCCACCGAGCCCGCTTCGGGCGGGTTCATCGACGTCGCGATCGACGCGATCGTCATCCTCGTCGTGGCCAACGGCCTGCGTCGAGGGCGTCGGTGGTCGTGGATCGTCGCCGTCATCCTCGCCGCGCTCAACATCGTCACGGCGGCGCTCGTCGTCGTGCTGATCGTCCTCACGAGCGAACGGCAGCTCGAGGCCACGATCGACAGCGAGACCGAGCTGTCGCTGGCGAGCGGCGGCCTGTGGCTGCTGATGCTCGCCTACCTGATCTGGGTGCGGCGCGCCTTCCGCGCCAGGCGGCGATCACGCATCGGCCGCCAGCCGTCACCCACTGTCGATGACGTCGTGAGCATGCTCCGCTCCGACGGCGGCGGCACGCTTTCGTGGATGACGACGTGGGACGGCAACACCTACGCGCGCACGACCGACGGCATCGTCGCATACCAGCGGCGTACGGGCGTTGCGCTGGCCCTCGCGGACCCGCTCGGACCGGAGGCGTCGCGCGCGGCATCCGTCCGGGAGTTCATCCACGATGCCGAACGTGCGGGACTCGTCCCCTGCTTCTTCAGCGCGAGCGAGGCGACTCGGGCCGCCGTGCCGTCGTCGTGGCACAGCCTCGTCGTGGCGGACGACACCATCGTCGACCTGGAGGGCTTGGAGTTCACCGGCAAGCGGTGGAACTCGGTGCGCTCGTCGCTCAACCGCGCCGGGCGCGAAGAGATGATCTTCCGCATGACACACCTGAAGGACGAGCCGTGGGGCGTGCAGCAGCAGCTCCGCGCGATCTCGGAGATGTGGGTCGGCGAGAAGGACCTGCCCGAAATGGGCTTCACACTCGGCACGCTCGTCGAGGCAGAGAGCCCCGAGGTGCGTCTGGCCCTTGCGATCGCACCGAACGGCGACGTCGACGGCTTCCTGTCGTGGCTTCCCGTCTACCGCGGCGACGGCAGCGTGCGCGGCTGGACGCTCGACCTCATGCGCCGGCGCGACGGCGGCTTCGGGCCGGTGATGGAGTACCTCATCGGGTCGTCGGCGAAGCTGTTCTCCGAAGAGGGCGCCGAGATCATGTCGCTGTCGGGCGCGCCGCTCGCGCACGACTACCCGCCGGACGCGGGGATGATCGCGGCACTCAGCGACCGCTTGGCCGAAGCGCTGGAGCCGGTCTACGGATTCCGCTCGCTGCACCGGTTCAAGGAGAAGTTCCACCCGCGGTACGAGACCATGTACCTGCTGTATCGCGACGAGACCGACCTCACCCGCATCGGCGGCGCACTCACCCGCGCCTTCCTGCCCGACGCGACGCTGCGTCAGTTCGCCGGCGCGGGCGTCGAGCTCGTACGCGGCGACGGCGGCGCGAAAGCGTGACTATGCGGGCGCGCCGAAGCCGCGGCATCCACGATCATTCGATTCGGGATGCCGCGGCTCATTGACCCTGGATTGCGGTCAATCCGCTCGACTCAGAGCGGGCGGATGTTCTCAGCCTGCAGACCCTTGGGGCCCTGGGCGATCTCGAACTCGACGCGCTGGTTCTCCTCGAGCGAGCGGTAGCCGCTCGACTCGATCGCGCTGTAGTGCGCGAAGACGTCTGCGCCGCCTTCATCGGGAGCGATGAAGCCGAATCCCTTCTCGGAGTTGAACCACTTGACGGTGCCCTGCGTTGCCATTACTTGCCGTTCTTCGTTGATCTCGTCGCGATTGCGGCGATTGCATCCAACGTAGTGAAATCGAGGGCGCACGGCGAGACCCTCGTCGGATGGTGACACAAACGTTGCACGACGACGGGGTGGATTCTCGGGGTGATCCCATCGTACGCCCGGGCTGAGCGGTGCTCGAAGCCCGGGCGTCGACGGATCCCCCCGGATAGGCCACGCCGAAGCGTGGACATGATCATCGTACCGATATATCAACGCCAGAGCGAGGATGAGTTCCGCGGAATCACGCGGCGAAAACTAGCTCTATGCAGGTGAATCCTCCGGCGTACACTGGTGCCACCCATGACTTCTCCCTTCGCCCCGCTCGACCCGCGCGGTGCCGTCCTCGGAGACGAGGTATACGCACGCCTGGGTGAGGCGATCCTCGACGGACGCCTCGCGCCCGGCGATCGGCTGCGCGATCAGGAGCTTGCCGAATGGCTGGGCGTCTCACGGACCCCGGTGCGCGAGGCTCTGCAGCGTCTGGAACGAGCGGGACTGGTGGAGGTGTCGCCGCATCGCTACACACGGGTATCCCATCCGAACCGGCAGACCGACACGGCCGAGCTCGTGGCGTACAACATGGGCATCGCCGTCCGGATGGCGTCTTCGCGCGGCGACGGCGAAGCCATCACGATGGCGCTCGGCTTCCTGGACCAGGTGATCGCGGCCTCGCGCACCGATGACCACGCCGCGATCGCGGCGGCCAGCCACGAGTTCTTCCGCGTCGTCACGCGGGCCAGCGAGAACTTCGCGTTGCTGCAGTTCGTCCGCGAGTACGAGTACGCGATCCGCCGGGACATGGTCGGCTGGCAGCCGTTCATCGAGTGCCCCGTCGGGCGCACGGCGGCATACGAGGAGTTCCGCGAGGCCTTCGTCGCCCGCGACGGCGATCGCGCCGAAGCGGTGCTGCGCGGCATCCACGGTCTGTCCTGACCTCTGCCTTCACTGTCGTCCCTTTTCGAGGTCGGATGCCGCGGCTAGCGTGTTGCCCGTGCACCACATCGATCTGCGGCCGTTCGACGACGACGACCTCGACGCCGTCTTCGAGATGATGCGCGACCGCGAGGCCGTCGAGATGGCCGCTTTCACGGCGTCGGATCCCGACGACCGTGCCGCGTTCGACGCGTGGATCGCCCGCCAGCGTGCCGACGACGACGTGCTGTGCCTGGTCGTCACCGAGGACGGCGGCTTCGCGGGCACCGCCGCCGCGTTCACCGTCGACGGTGACCGCGAGGTGAGTTATTGGATCGCCCGGCACGCGTGGGGTCGCGGTGTCGCGACCGCCGCGCTGCGGCTGCTGATCTCGCACGAGCCGGTCCGTCCCCTCTTCGCCCGCTCCGCGGCCCACAACGCCGCCTCGATCGCGGTGCTGCGCAAAGTCGGGTTCACCGAGCTCTCGCGCAACATCGACTTCGCCCCCGGTATCGGCCGCGACACCGAAGAGATCGTCTTCACGCTGGTCCCCTCGCTCGACGGGGCCTGATATGTCAGACATGAGTACTACAATTTCTGCATGAGAGCCGTCACCAAGCGTGAGCTCAACCAGCACACCGCTGCGTCGCTGGATCTGGTCACCCCCACCGAGGACCTTCTCATCACGGAGCGAGGTCGGCCGCGTTGGCGCGTCAGCGCCGTTCGCGACACGGACTCCGTGCTGGATCGACTGGAGCGAGAGGGTCGCTACACACCGCCCGCCGCCACGCCCGCGGAATGGCCCGCTCAGCCCGGTGGTCCCACCTACACCGACGCGGAGTTCGAAGCACTGCGAGAAGAGATGCGCGGAGACCATTGATCGTGGCGTCGCGGATGATCTATCTCGACTCGTCGATCGCGTTGCGCACCATCCTCGACGTGCCAGAGCGAACGCGCCTGCAGGCGTGGATGCGGCTCCCGGAATCGACGTTCGTGTCTTCGCGACTGCTGCGCACCGAGGTGATCCGCACTCTTCGCCGCGACGGCCGGGACCTGTCGGAGGGTGCACCGCTGCTCGACAGAGTCGGACTGCTCGACATCACTCGAGAGACGCATTCCATCGCCGAATCCATCCAGGATCACATCAAGACCCTCGACGCTGTGCACCTTGCGACCGCGCTCCTCCTCGGCGACCCGGTCATCGTGGCGAGTCACGATGCCACGATGAAGTCCGTCGCCGCGAGCTTGGGGCTCCGCGTCGAGGATCCGATCTGAATCCCGGCAGCGAACATCGTCGCCCGCGAACACCGAAGGGCCCCCGTCACCGGGGGCCCTTCGTTCGCTGTGCGCGAGGGGGGAGTTGAACCCCCACGCCCTTTCGGGCACTGGCACCTGAAGCCAGCGCGTCTGCCTATTCCGCCACTCGCGCGAGTCACGGATCCGAGGATGCCGTGAAACTCAACTTGCCGAGGATATCACGCGAAACCCGTCACACCGAACTGGCCTGATCCGGCAGACGGTCCATGACGGGTACAGCGTGTGCAATTAGCATGTAGCAACCGGCACCGCCCTCAAGAGGAGCTCCGTGGGACTACTTGACAGCTTCGAGAAAGGTCTCGAACGCGCTGTGAACAGCGCGTTCGCGAAGACCTTCCGCAGCGGCATCCAGCCTGTCGAGATCGCATCGGCCCTGCGCAGCGAACTCGACAAGAAGGCCGCCGTGGTCAGCCGCGACCGCATCCTGGCCCCGAACACCTTCACCGTGCGCCTGTCGGCCGCCGACGACGAGCGGATGTCGGCACTCGGTGACGCCCTTGTGCACGAGCTCGACACGCTCGTGCACAAGCACGCCAAAGCGCAGGGGTACTCGTTCGCCGGGCCCGTGTCGATCTCGCTGCGCCGGGACGACCAGCTCGGCACCGGAACGCTGCGTGTGGAATCGACCACCGCGCAGGGCGGGCGCGTCGCGTGGCGCGGCGTCGTCGACGTCGAGGGCCGCCGCATTCCGCTCACCGCATCGCGCACCGTCATCGGGCGCGGCAGCGACGCCGACATCACGGTCGCGGACTCCGGCACCAGCCGCAAGCACGTCGAGATCCTGTGGGACGGCGAGCGCGCCATGGTGCGCGACATGAACTCCACGAACGGCACCATGCTCGACGGGCGCAAGATCACCGAGGCCGCCCTGCCACCCGACTCGACGGTGCGCATCGGGCGCACCGACATCGTGTTCCGGGTGGTCGCGCAGGCCGCCACACCGCGGCCGCCGGCATCCATCGACGATTCCACCCGGCGATTCGACCTCAGTGAAGGCGGTCCGCTGGCATGAGCGAGCTCACCCTCCTGCTGCTGCGCATCGGCTTCCTGGTGCTGATGTGGGCCTTCGTGTTCGCGGTGGTCTACTCGCTGCGGGCCGACCTGTTCGGCGTGAAGGTGCGAAGGATGCCGGATGCCGCGCCCGCAGCAGCGCCCGGTGCCGCCGCTTCGACAGGCTCAACCACCGGTGGGGCCGCGGCCGCATCGGCGCTCATCGCTCCCGTCGCCGCGCCCGCCGCGGCACCGGCACCCGTCGTGGACGGCGGACCCGCCACGACCTCGACGGTGTCGCGCATCGTGATCACGAGCGGACCCAAGGCCGGCCTCGAGCTTCCGCTGGGCAACGAGCCGCTGACGATCGGGCGTTCCAGCGAGTCCGGGCTCGTCGTCCGCGACGACTACACGTCGAGCCACCACGCACGCCTCGTGCTGTGGGGCGAGCAGTGGATGATCCAGGACCTCGACTCGACCAACGGCACGTGGCACGACGGCGCCCGCGTCGCCTCTCCCGTCCCGATCAAGGTGGGTGCCCCGATCAAGGTGGGCGCGACGACCTTCGAGCTGCGGAAGTAGCGGGCGGACCCCTCGCACATGGTCTTTCAGGGCTCGAGCACCGCGATCTCGCACACCGGCAAGGTCCGCTCCAACAACCAGGACTCGGGGTACGCCGGATCGAACCTGTTCGTCGTCGCCGACGGCATGGGCGGACACGCGGGCGGCGACGTCGCCTCCAGCCTCGCGATCGCCCGTCTGGAGGGTCTCGACAAGCCGTATGACACGACCGCGGCAGCCGAGAAGGCGCTGCGCGACGCGATCTCGGAGGCAGCGGTCGACCTGATCGACACGGTGCACGTGCGGCCCGAGCTCGCAGGCATGGGCACGACGGTCAGCGCATTGATCATGGTGGACGACTACGCGGTGATCGCCCACATCGGCGACTCGCGCATCTACCTGTACCGCGACGACACGCTCACGCAGATCACCACCGATCACACGTTCGTGCAGCGGCTCGTCGACTCCGGCCGCATCACGCCCGAAGAGGCCCGCTACCACCCGCGCCGCTCGGTGCTCATGCGCGTGCTGGGCGACATGGACACCGATCCCGAGCTCGACACGTTCATCATGCCCACGCAGCCGGGCGATAGGTGGCTGCTCTGCTCGGACGGCCTGTCGGGCGTCGTGGACGACCCCCACACGGCGAAGGCGCTCGGCATGGGCCTGGCACCCGGCCGTACGGCCGACATCCTGCTGAAGCAGGCGCTCGACGGCGGCGCGCCCGACAACGTCACGATGGTGATCGTCGACGTCGGCGGGCAGCATCCCGTGTTCTCGGGCACGCCGACGATCGTCGGCTCGGCGTCGAACCCCGTCGGGATCGAGGTGCCGGCGGCCGCGCCGCGCCGCGGCGGCTGGCTGCACCCGAACCGGCAGGCGGCCAACGAGCCCACGCACTTCGAGCCGGCCCCCGAGTTCCTGGAGGAGCTCATCGAGGAGGACCGCCGGCGCTCCCGGCGTCGCCGCATCGGGTGGATCACCGGACTGGCCCTGGTGCTCGTGCTCATCTCGGGCGCGGTGTGGCTCGGCTACCAGTGGACGCAGACGCGCTACTTCGTCGGCGCCGATGAAGACACGGTGGTCATCTACCAGGGTGTGCAGCAGAACCTCGGCCCGATCTCACTGTCGACGCCGTTCGAAGACACCGGCATCCCGCTCGATTCGCTGTCGGACTTCGCCCGTGCGACGGTGGAGGGGACCATCTCGGCGAGCTCGCTCGAAGACGCGCGCCGTATCGTCGCCGACATCAGCGATCTGGCGGGAGGGAGCGGATGAGCGCCCCTGTGACGACGCCCGCCGACGCGGTCTCGGCCGACACCGCCGTGATCCGCGCGCTGCGGCGCATCCGCGTGCCGCAGACGCAGCGCAACCGCGAGCTGGCGCTGCTGGTCTTCGCGTTCGTGATCAACGGCTCGGCCGTGGCCCTCGTGCAGCTGGGCGCCCTCGGCGCGATCGACTGGACGTTCCTGGTCTACTGCGGCGGCCTCACCGCGCTGGTGATCGCCCTGCACATCCTGCTGCGCCTGCGCGCGCGGGATGCCGACCCCTTCGTCGTGCCGATCGCCACGCTGCTGACCGGCATCGGCCTGGCGATGATCTATCGCATCGACATCGCGCGGGACCGGCACGGGTGGGACGCGTTCTCGACGCGTCAGCTGGCCTGGGCCGCGATCGCGCTGGTGGCGGCGATCCTCGTGGTGATGTTCCTGCGCAACTACCGCGTGCTGTTCCGGTACACATACATCTTCGGCCTCGCGGGCATCGTGCTGCTGATCCTCCCGGTCGTCCCGGGGCTCGGCACCGACGCCAACGCCGATGTGTGGGTGTCGCTCGGCTTCTTCTCGTTCCAGCCGGGCGAGCTGGCCAAGATCGCGCTGGGCATCTTCTTCGCCGGCTACCTCGTGCGCACACGCGAGAGCCTCACCTCGACGGGCACGCGCTTCCTGGGCCTGACGTGGCCCCGCGCGAGGGAGCTCGGCCCGCTGCTGGTGGTCTGGCTGGTCTCGCTCGGCATCATCGTGATGCAGCGCGACCTCGGCACGGGCCTGCTGATCTTCGGCATGTTCGTCGCGATGCTCTACGTGGCCACGGGCAAGACGAGCTGGGTGCTCATCGGCGTCGTGCTCGCCGCGGGCGGCGCGTGGGTGGCATCCCGGTTCCTGCCCTACGTCGGCAACCGATTCACGATCTGGCTGGATGCCTTCAACCCCGACTTGATGGACGGTCCCAGCTATCAGCTGGTCAACGGCATCTTCGGCATGGCGAACGGGGGACTGCTGGGCACCGGCCTCGGACAGGGCCGGCCGTACCTCACGCCCGTGTCGGAGAGCGACTACATCCTGCCCGCACTGGGCGAAGAGCTTGGCCTCATCGGCGTGTTCGCGATCCTGTGCCTGTACATGGTGTTCACGAGCCGTGGCATCCGCATCGGCCTGGCCGGTCAGGACGACTTCGGCAAGCTGCTCGCGACGGGCATGTCGTTCACGATCGCGTTGCAGGTGTTCATCATGGTGGGCGGTGTCACGCGCCTCATCCCGCTGACCGGCCTGACCACGCCGTTCCTCGCGGCGGGCGGTTCCTCCCTCGTCGCGAACTGGATCATCGTGGCCCTGCTGCTGCGCATCTCGGACGCGGTCCGCAGCCGGCCCCGGGTGGTGATCGGCTGACATGACCAAAGAGTTGAGACGGCTCAGCATCGTGATGCTGGCGATGTTCCTGGCGCTGTTCGGCTCGGCCAGCTGGATCCAGGTGGTGCAGAGCGACGAACTGGGCGCGAACCTGGCGAACAAGCGTTCGCTGTACGACTCGTACGAGGTTCAGCGCGGCTCGATCATCGCGAGCGGTTCGGCGATCGCATCGTCGGTGCCCTCCGCCGATGTGTACAGCTGGCAGCGGGTGTACACGGATGCCGCCATGTGGGCGCCCGTGACCGGCTACATCAATCCCGCCCTGAACTCTGCGACCGGCATCGAGCAGGCGATGAACCAGGAGCTCAGCGGCACGGCAGGATCGCAGTTCCTCTCCCGCGTCGAGCGCATCTTCACCGGACAGCCGCCGCGCGGGTCGAACGTCGTGCTGTCGCTCGATGCCGATGTGCAGCGCGCCGCCTACGAGGCGCTGGGCGACCTGCAGGGTGCCGTGATCGCGATCGAGCCGTCGACCGGCCGCGTGCTGGCGCTGGTGACGTCGCCGAGCTTCGACACCAACGTGCTGGCCTCGCACGACACCGACGCCGTCAACGAGGCCTACGACCAGTTGCTGGCCGATCCCGGCAATCCGCTGTCGGATCGCGCGATCAACGGCGACGTCAATCCGCCCGGTTCGACGTTCAAGCTGGTGGTGGCTTCGGCCGCGCTGGCGTCCGGCGACTACACGCCGGAATCGACCCTGCCGAACCCGGCGCAGTACCAGCTGCCGCAGTCGAGCAGCATCGTGCACAACGCGAGCGGCGGCGCGTGCGGACCGGGCGACACGGTCACGATCGCCGACGCTCTGCGCCTGAGCTGCAACATCCCGTTCGCCGAGCTGGCGGTGGAGCTCGGCGACACCGCGATCCGCGCAGAGGCCGAGAAGTACGGGTTCAACCAGTCGTTCGACATCCCGCTGACCTCGACGCCGTCGGGGTACCCCCGCACGATCCAGGACGATGCGCAGACTGCGCTCAGCGGCTTCGGCCAGGGTCAGGTCACGGCGACCCCGCTGCAGATGGCGATGGTGTCGGCCGGCATCGCAAACGGAGGAGTGGTCATGAACCCCCGCATGGTGGACCGCGTCATCGGTCCCGACCTGTCGGTGCAGAGGACCTACGACGACACCGAGTTCGGGCGGGCCCTCGACCGCAGACTCGCGGACGAACTGGTCACCATGATGGTGGCCAATGTCAGTGACGGTGCGGCGTCGGGTGCAAGAATAGACGGCGTCGACGTGGCCGGAAAGACGGGTACCGCGGAGATGGGCACCGGCGATCCGTACACGCTGTGGTTCACCGGGTTCGCGCCCGCACAGAATCCGCAGGTCGCCGTCGCCGTCGTGGTGGAAGACGGCGGCGGGCAAGGACAATCGGGAAGCGGCAACACGATCGCCGCTCCCATCGCGAAGAAGGTCATGGAGGCGGTGCTGGGCAGATGAGACCGACGCAAGGCGTGACCTTCGGCGGCCGTTACGAACTCGACTCGCGCATAGCGATCGGCGGCATGGGCGAGGTCTGGGAGGCGACCGACCACGTCATCGGCCGCACCGTCGCCATCAAGATCCTCAAAGACGAGTACATGGGCGATCCGGGGTTCCTGGAGCGCTTCCGCGCGGAGGCCCGCCACGCGGCCCTCGTCAACCACGAGGGCATCGCCAGCGTGTTCGACTACGGCGAGGAGAACGGCAGCGCGTTCCTGGTGATGGAGCTCGTGCCCGGCGAGGCACTGTCGACGATCCTCGAGCGCGACGGCTCACTGTCGACCGACAAGACGCTCGACATCGTCGCTCAGACATCGGCGGCGCTGCAGGCCGCGCATGCCGCAGGGCTCGTGCACCGCGACATCAAGCCCGGCAACCTGCTGATCACGCCGGACGGGCGCGTCAAGATCACCGACTTCGGCATCGCGCGCATCGCCGACCAGGTTCCGCTCACCGCGACCGGTCAGGTCATGGGCACCGTGCAGTACCTGTCGCCCGAACAGGCGTCGGGCCACCCGGCATCGCCGGCCACCGACATCTATTCGCTCGGCATCGTCGCGTACGAGTGCCTGGCGGGCAAGCGTCCGTTCACGGGCGAGTCGCAGGTCGCGATCGCGATGGCGCAGATCAACGAGCAGCCTCCACCGCTTGCGGCGACGATCGCGGTGCCCGTGCAGAACCTCGTGATGGCGATGATCGCCAAGAAGCCCGAGGAACGCCCTGCTTCGGCCGCCGCGGTCGCGCGCGCGGCCACCGCGCTGCGCCGCGGGGATGTCGCTGCGGCGGCAGCGGCCGTGCCGGCGATCGCGACGGGTGTCGTGGCCGGCGAGGCTGCGACGCAGCTGCTCGGCGCGGGCGACACGTCCGCCGCGACCAAGCTGATGCCCGCTCCGGGTGAGCCGGTCGCGGACGAGACTGCCGAGAAGAAGAAGCGCAGCCCGTGGACGTGGCCGCTGATCGCACTCATCGCGCTGCTGCTGCTCGTGCTCATCGGCACCATCTGGGCGCTCGTGGCGAACCAGGACGACAAGCCCGCGCCGACCACGTCGAGCTCATCGGCGTCGCCGACGCCCTCATCGACGCCGACACCGACCTCGGGCAACGTGGTCGCGGCGGACTACGTCGGCCAGGACTGCGAAACCGCCTCTGCGGCGCTCGATTCACTCGGGTTCGCCACACGCTGCGTGGAGGGCAATGCGGCTCCCGACTCGGCGAGCGAGGGCAAGATCTACGACGTCTCGCCGACCGGCAACGTGCCCTTCGCCACCGTCATCGACCTGACGTTCTACGGCGGACAGGTGCCGATGGATCCGCCGGCGGCCCCCACGCTGTCGACCCCGATCGAAGAGGACTCGACGATCACCGTGCAGTGGGGCGGCTACAGCTGCCCGTCCGGCACGGGCAGCGTCAGCGCGTACAACTTCACCGTGACGCAGGGCGTGTTCCCGACGACCGGGCAGTCGACGGCCGCTTTCGGCCCGAACGAGCGCTCGGGTGAGATCCAGGTGACCGGAGCGGCAGGAGCCTCGCTCATCGTGACGTACACCGTCACGTGCAGCGGCGGCACCGCGGGCGAGCGGACGACCGGCTCGTCGACCGAGGCGAACGGTGTGATCGAGCCCACGACGCCGGCGCCGAGCCCGTCTCCCACGACCGCCGCGACCCCCAAGCCGTGAGTTCGCCGAGCGGGTCACGCGCGACGCGTGACCCGCTCGGCCTCGGCTAGTCTGGCTGTTGTTCCAGGCAGGAGTGACCGTGACAGCTGAGCCGCATGTGCTTTCGGGGCGTTACCGCATCGACGAGCCCATCGGCCGTGGCGGCATGGCCAGCGTCTACAAGGGCTATGACCTGACGCTCGGCCGCGACGTCGCGATCAAGATCCTCGACCGCGAGCTCGCCGACGACAACGCCTTCCGCACGCGCTTCCGCCTCGAGGCGCAGGCCGCGTCACGCATGGCGCATCCGACGATCGTCCGTGTGTACGACGCGGGCGAGGACTCGCTGACCGGCGTCGACGGCCGCGTGCGTCCCGTCCCGTTCATCGTGATGGAGCTGGTGAAGGGCCGTCTGCTCAAGGACATCATCGCCGCGGGCCCGGTGCCGGTGGCGGATGCCGTGCGCTATGTCGACGGCATCCTCGAGGCTCTCGAGTATTCGCATCGCGCCGGCGTCGTCCACCGCGACATCAAGCCCGGCAACGTCATGGTGACCGATGCCGGCCAGGTCAAGGTGATGGACTTCGGCATCGCCCGTGCGGTGTCGGACAGCTCGTCGACCGTCGCCGAGACGACCCAGATCCTGGGCACCGCCGCGTATTTCTCGCCGGAGCAGGCCAAGGGCGAGCCGGTCGACGCACGAGCCGACCTGTACTCGACCGGCGTCGTGCTGTACGAGCTGCTGACGGGCCGCCAGCCGTTCCGGGGGGATTCGCCCGTCGCGGTGGCGTACCAGCATGTCAGCGAGGCACCCATCCCGCCGTCCGAGGTCAACGACACCGTGCCGCGCGCGCTGGATGCCGTCGCATTGCGCGCCCTCGCGAAGGATCCGTTCCAGCGCTACCAGGACGCCGCGGGCTTCCGCGAGGCGCTGGACGCGACCGTGGACGGACGGCAGCCGACCAAGCGGCAGGTGGGCGCCCTCACGAGCGAGCTGTACGGCCCGAACCCGCGTCAGGCCGCCGAGACAGCCCGGTCGCTGCGCCAGCTGAGCACCGACACCACGATGAAGCGCACGCAGGCGGGCCCGCCGGTCGCGTGGATCTGGGCCGGCGTCGCCGTGCTCGCCGTACTGCTGATCTCGCTGCTGTTCTGGGTGCTGTCGATCCAGCCGCCGGCGACGCCCAACGTGCGCAGCGTTCCGGATGTGACCGGCTTCACCTACGACGCCGCGAACCAGGCGCTGGCCGACGAGGATCTCCTCGCCATCCGCGTCGACGAGAGCTCGGACGTCGCCGAAGGCAACGTGATCCGCACCGATCCCGAGAAGGGCACGTCGGTGACGAAGGACCAGCAGGTGAAGGTCTACGTGTCGACGGGGCAGGAGATGTCGACCGTGCCCACGGTGAAGGGTATGGGACAGGATGCCGCGACCGCGGCGATCACCGAGGCCGGACTGAAGCTCGGCACAATCACTCCGCAGAACGACAAGGATCTGGCGGCAGGCATCGTGATCTCGGCCGATCCGGCCGACGGCGCGGACGTCCCCACGGGGAGCACGGTGAACCTCGTGGTCGCGTCCGGCCGCGTCGCGATCGACGATGTGACGGGCTATACGGTCGACAAGGCCACCAGTGTGCTGCAGGATGCCGGCCTGACGGTGACGACACAGGAGGACCCGAACTGCCCCGCGGCTCCCAACGTGACGGCGCAGTCCCTGCCGCCGGGCGATGTGCCGGTGCACTCCGAGATCTCGCTCACCGTCTGCACGGGCTCCTGACCGGCGGTCGGTCGCCTCGGCCTCAGCGGCGCGGGCTGAGCCGCGCGCCCCGGGCGGCGGCATCCACGAATCCCACCGAGGCGAGCCAGTTGCCCAGCAGACGGTGACCGCCCTCGGTGAGCACGCTCTCGGGGTGGAACTGCACGCCGACGATCGGTGCGGTGCGGTGCGCGACACCCATGATCACGCCGCCGGCGGTGCGGCTGGTGACGACCAGCTCGCCGGGGAGCGTCTCGGGCACGATGGCGAGGGAGTGGTAGCGCGTGGCGGTGAAGGGGTCGGGGAGGCCCTCGTACAGCCGTGAGCCGTCGTGGTGCACCGCCGAGGTCATGCCGTGCATGAGCTCCGGAGCGTGGTCCACGGTCGCACCGAACGCCGCGCCGATCGCCTGGTGGCCGAGACACACGCCGAGAAGCGGGATGCCGGCGGCCGCAGCCGCCCGGACGACCGCGATCGACGAACCCGCGTCGGCGGGTGCGCCCGGCCCCGGCGAGACGAGGATGCCCCGGCGTCCGGCGACGGCTGCGGCCGGGTCGTCGACAGCGTCGGCCTCGATGAGGTCGGTGTCGGCGCCGAGCTCGTGCAGGTAGCCGATGAGCGTGTGCACGAAGCTGTCGTGGTTGTCGATGACGAGGATGGGCGCCATGTCGCCCGCGGCGGAGGTCATGCCCCGCTGACAGGCGCCGCACCCGGCAGCGGCAGCCCGACCGTGACCTCCTGCGGCACGATGAACTGGCTCACCCACGGGAACACGTAGAACATCAGGCCGTACAGCACGGCCGCGACGAGGACCACGAGGATCAGCGCCTTGACCCACCAGGGTCCGGGCAGACCGCGCCACAGAGCCGCGTACATCACGCCACCGCCTGGAGGGATGCCGGTTCCCCGGCCGATCTCGGCGTGAACGACTCGAACACGCCGTACGCCACGATGCGCTCGGTCATCGCATACATGGGGCTGCAGCTGGTCATGGTGATGTAGGCGGTGCCGGCGGGGACGTCTTTCACCTGCGGCACCGGCAGCAGCACCTCGACGGCGTCCGGTCTGACGTACTCGAGCGTGCGGAAGCGGTAGGTGTACCAGCCGTCCGGCGTCTCGACCACGATCGCGTCACCGACGTGCAGGTCGGCGATCCGGTTGAACGGCTTCCCCCACGTGGTGCGGTGCGCGGCCAGGGCGAAATTACCGGGCTGTCCGGGCATCGCAGTGCCCGGGTAGTGGCCGATGCCGATCGGGTCGAGCGTGCGGGGACGACTGACGCCACCGGCCATCTCCACCGCGTAGTCCGAGCCGAACCTCGGGATGTGCATGACGGCGAACTTCTCGGCGTCGGCGGGCTCGGCCAGGACGGGCGGCGGCGCGGTGACGGGGGAGGCCTGGTCGGTCGGGGCGGGTGACGGTGCGGTGGCCCCCGGGTTCTGCTGCTGCCACTGCTCCTGCCACAGCTCGGACTGCGCAGAGCCCGACGCGTTGCGCTCGGCGCCGTAGATCATGTCGCCGACCCACAGCTGCCACACCACGTACAGCAGCACGATCACGCCGGCCGTGATCAGAAGCTCGCCGATGACGCCCGCGACCGATGCGCGGCGCCTCGGGCGCACCTGGGTCCGGGCGGCGCCCCGGGCCGCGGCGACCGCTTCATCCACAGGGCGATTCTAACGACGGCAGGCTGTGGCCCTGCTGGCAGTTAGACTCTTGTGCATGGCACGACCCGGCAAAGACGACGACCCGCTCGTCGAGCGCGCAGAAGGCGAGGCCGCACCCAATCCGGTGTGGTTCAAGCCGATCATGATCGGACTGATGCTCGTCGGTCTGATCTGGATCCTCGTCTTCTATCTGAGCGGTATGGCGTTCCCGATTCCCGACATCGGCGCATGGAACCTGGTGATCGGTTTCGGCATCGCCTTCATCGGCTTCCTGATGACGACGCGCTGGAGATGACGACCTAGAAAGAAGCCCCGGTCATTGCTGACCGGGGCTTTTTCGTGCGCGAGTGCCGTGCCGGCGGCATCCAGTGGAGTTGTTAACAGATCTGTTAACACCTGTGAATTACACCGGTGTGATTCTCCCCAGGCTGTGGATGAACCTGTGGATAACTCCTGTGGATTCAGGCGCCCAGCACCAGGCCGGGGAAGAGGACCGGCACGAACAGCAGCGCGACCAACACCGCTGACACCGCGACCAGCAGGCCGATCTGCCGACCGCGCTGGCGCACCGCGCGCGTGCGCGTGAAGACGAGCGCGACGACCAGACCGGTCACCAGGCCGCCGACATGAGCCTGCCACGACACGTTCATGCCCGGCAGGAAGCCGATGACGAGGTTGATCCCGACGATGACGGCGATGCTCGCGATGTTCGCGCCGAGATGACGGCCGATCACCAGAAGCGCGCCGAAGAGGCCGAAGATGGCGCCGGAGGCCCCCACGACCGGTGTCGTGAAGGCGAGCAGCGTCACGGCGACGGAACCGCCCAGTGTGCTCAGCACGTAGAGCGTCACGAACCGGCCGCGCCCGAGCAGCGGCTCGAGGGTGCGCCCGATCATGTACAGGGCGAGCATGTTGAGACCGATGTGCCAGGGGCCGGAGTGGACGAGCGCGACCGTGAACAGTCGCCACGGCTCGAAGACCCCGGTCAGACTGGGATACAGCCACGGCGCCCAGAACATCAGCGCGTCCTGCACCGACGCTCCGAACCCGCCCGGGATGAGGGTCAGCAGGTAGACGAAGGCGGTGACGGCGATGATCGCGTAGGTCGCGACCGGGCGACCGTCGGCGACGACGGATGCCGCCCGTGGGCGTGACCACCGACGTTGCGCCGTGCGCTGGGCAGGGGACTGCCCCTTCTGCTGGTCGCGCAGGCACTCCGGGCAGATCACGCCGACGGCTGCCGGGGTCTGGCATTCGGGGCAGATCGTGCGCAGGCACCGCTGGCAGAGCACGAAGCTCTGCCGGTCGGGATGCCGGTAGCAGAAGTTCTCGCTGTTGCGGCGGAAGTCGTCGGTGGTCACGCGGTCCGCGTTCAGGCCGCGGCGATGTCGATCGACTCGATGACCACGGGCTCCACGGGACGGTCGCCCGCAGCCGTCGGGACGCCGGCGATCGTGTCGACGACGGCCTTGGAGGCGTCATCGACGACCTCGCCGAAGATCGTGTGCTTGCCCTGCAGCCACTCCGGGCCGCGGCCGCCCTGGCCGGGGACGGTGATGAAGAACTGCGAGCCGTTGGTGCCCTCGACCTGGCCGGTGATGGCGTTGCGGCGCAGGCCGGCGTTGGCCATGGCGAGCTTGTACGGCTCGGTGAAGGTGAGCTCGCCGCTGATCTCGTCGTTGAAGTTGTAGCCGGGGCCGCCGACGCCCTGACCGAGCGGGTCGCCGCCCTGGATCATGAAGCCCGAGATGATGCGGTGGAAGATGACGTCCTTGTACAGCGGGCCATCGCCGGGCTGACCGGTCGCGGGGTGGGTCCACGCCTGCGAGCCGTCGGAGAGGCCGATGAAGTTCTGCACCGTGCGCGGCGCCTGATCGCCGAACAGGTTGACGACGATGTCGCCGTGGTTGGTGTGGATCGTTGCGACTGCGGTGTGAAGCGGCATATGCGTATTCTCTCAGAGTTCCCTGCAACCCCTCCCGTGTCCGCGTAGGTCTGGCAAGATGAACAGACCGACATCCCCACGACCGGGAGGGCACCGTGAGCCTCAGCCGCAAGCGCAAGAAGGAACTCGAGAAGCTGCAGAAGCAGGCCGGAAGCCTGTGGGACGCGCAGCAGGTGCTGGTCGGCGAGGCCGCCACGGTGGCCCGCGAGGCCGGTCGCCAGCTGGGCCATTACAGCCGTGAGCAGGTCGCACCGCAGGTGCAGGCCGGGTACGACAGGTACGCCGCCCCGTACGTCGACAAGGGCAAGAAGGTCTTCAACGGCACCGTGATCCCCGCGGCCGGCGCCGTGGTGGGCTCGGCGCTGTCGGTGTGGGACGCTGCGAACGAGCAGCGCGGACGCCTGGCTTCGGGTCGCGGAGTGTCCGTCCCCGTCGTCGTTCCGACGAAGAAGGGCATCGGCGCGGGTGGCGTCATCGCGATCATCCTCGGTGTCGCCGCCGCGGTCGGCGTCCTGTACGCCGCATGGCAGACGCTGCGCGCCGACGACGAGCTGTGGGTCGCCGACGACCCGCTGCGCGCCCCGGATGCCTGAACCGGAGGGCATCGCGCGCGTCAGGCAGGCGGCATCCGATCGCGGTCTTGAGATCGAGATCACGGAGCGGCCAGCGGCGAACAGCCTGCACGAGGCCGCCGCGATCCTCGGGATCGATCCGTCGGTCATCGTGAAGACCCTCGTGGTCAAACGTTCTGACGACACCTACCTGTTCGCCCTCATACCGGGCGACCGGGCGATCTCGTGGCCGAAACTGCGCGCCGTCGTCGGGGTGAACAAGCTGCAGCTGCCCGATCAGGCGCGCGCTCTGGCGGCGACGGGCTACGAGCGCGGCACCATCGTCCCGGTGGGCAGCACGAACGATTGGCCCGTCTACGCCGACACCGACATCGTGGGCCGCCGCGTCGCGATGGGGGCGGGAGCGCACGGGTACAGCATGTTCGTCGAAGCGGACGACCTGATCTCGGCGTACGGCGCGACCGTCGCCGACATCTCGCAGCCGCTGGGCTGAGGTCCCGTCGATCAGCTGCCCGGAAGGACGACACCCGCGAGATGCAGCGCGATGTCGACCAGCTTGACGCGCTGCAGCGACGGCACCTCGCGCAGCGGAAACCACTCGGCGCGATCCGTCGAGCCATCGGTCTCGTTGCGCAGGTGACCGCCGGTGACGTGCGCGCGGTAGACGATGCGCAGCGTGTGAAGCGGCTCGGTGACGTCCGGAGTCAGACGCCGGCCCGCCGGAATGACGCGGGAGTGGATGCCGAGCAGCTGGCCGACCGTCACCCGATAACCGGTCTCTTCCCGGACTTCGCGGCGGGTCGCGCTCTCGGGGTCTTCGCCCGGTTCGAGCCCGCCTCCCGGCATGGTCCACGCGGCGCGGCGACCTTCGTTCCAGTGCGCCAGCAGGATGCGGTCGTCCTCGTCGAGGATGACGGCATACGCCGCGACGCGCAGGTCCATGCTTCACCCTAATGCGCCGGCTACCCGCGTGAGACGAGGTTCACGCGAGGAATACCGTGTCGCGACCAGCGGTTCGTGACCGTATGGAGTCGACCGCGCACACGCTCTCGCGGCCGCACGCGGTCGCCGCCGAGGACGCCCTCGAGCGGCTGCTCGCCGCGGTGGACGTGCGCATCCGACGTCAGCTGCGGTTCCGGCTCGCGGACGGTGACCTGCTGAGCCTCGATCCGGGGGCACTCACCTACGCCTACGTGCTGTCGGGCGAGCTGCGCACGCGCCTCTCGGGGCACGACGACACGCCGGTGGCGGCAGGCGACATCCTGCTGACGAGCGGACGGGCGCCGGGAACCCTGACGGCACGCGGACCCGTCACCGTGCTGCTGGCGGAGCTCGACCTCGTCGACGACGCGACGCACCTGCCGGCGCTGCTGCCCGACGCGGCGGTCGTGCACGCGTTCGCCGATCTGGAGCCGGCGGCCGCGGCCATGCTGCCCCACATGGGCGTCGAGGCGAACGAGGAGCTCATCACGCGCGGGGGCGACTTCGTGGTCTGCCGCATGATGGCGGCGACCGTGCTCATCTCGGCGATCCGCGCGTGGGCGGCGGCCGGCTGCGCCCCGGACGGCTGGCCCTCGGCGGCCGGCGATCCGTTCCTGGACCGGGTCGTGGCCGCGATCCACGCCGAGCCCGGTCGCGAGTGGACCGTCGAGGCACTGGCCGCCGTCGGCGCCATGTCGCGCTCGGTGTTCGCGGAACGGTTCCGCCGCCGGTTCGGCCGGTCGCCGGCCGGCTACGTGACGTCGGTGCGCATGCAGGCCGCCCAGGATCTGCTGTCACGGGGGCTCGGGGTGAGTACGGTGTCGCGCGAACTCGGCTATGCGTCCGACGAGGGCTTCAGCCGCGCGTTCCGCCGCAGCGTCGGAACCACGCCGTCGGCGTGGCGGTCGACGCACCTGCTCGCGTCGGCCTGACGACGGAAGGGATGCCGGCGGCCGAGGCTCGGCCGCCGGCATCCGTCGACTACCGACGCGCGCTCGCGCGGTTCGAAAGTCCGAACAGCACCGCTCCGAGCACCAGGATGACCGCACCGGCGACGTAGACCGCAACGATGCCCAGCCCGTCGACGAGCAGGCCGCCGACCCCCGCGGCGAGCATGATCGCCGCCTGGAAGCCGACCACGACGATGCTGCCGCCCGCCTCGAGGCGATCGGGCATGCGGTGACCCACCCACGTGTTCACGATGAGCAGCCACGAGGCGAAGAAGAAGCCCCACACGAACGCCGCGACACCGACGAGGAGGGGCGTTCCCGAGGCGATGATCACGGCGAGCGTCATGAACGCCATCACGAGCGGCGACACCACTGCGAATACGCGGTAGGTGCGGTCGATGATCGTGCCGATCAGGATGTTGCCCACGAATCCGCCGACCCCGAAGACCGCCAGCAGCAGGATGACGGTTCCCGCATCGATCGACTGCCCCGCATCCTGCACCCGATCCAGTGCGATGCGGATGTAGGTGAACGCGAGGAAATGCCCGAGCACGACGAGCACGTGGCCGGCCACGCCGAGGCCGATGCCGGGGAGCTTCAGTGTGCCGAGGAGGGTCGACAGAGAGGCCGACGCCTCCGCGGGCACCGACGGGAGCAGCAGGCGCAGCACGACGGCCAGCACCGCGGTCGCGGCCGCCGCGAACACGAACACGGCGCGCCAGTCGAGCACCTCGCTGAGCATCACGCCGATCGGCACCCCCGCCACCGTCGCGAGCGATGTTCCTGCGGACGTGAACATGACTGCACGCCCCAGGCGCTCCGGACCGGCGATGCGCGCCGCGACCGTGATCGACATCGCCCAGAAGCCCGACAGCGCCGCGCCGAGCAGCACCCGGCCCACCAGCAGCAGCGGGAGGTTGGGGGCCACGGCGACGATGGCGTTCGAGACCGTCGCTCCGATCGCCATCCACACCAGCAGAGAGCGGCGGTCCAGGCGCGGCAATGCCAGGCCGATCGTCGGGGCGACGATGAGGCCCGCGAGCGCGGTCACCGCCACCATCTGCCCCGCCTGACCGGGTGTCACGCCGACGTCGGCCGCGATCTCGGTGAGCACGCCGCCGGGCAGGAACTCCGCCGTCACGAGCAGGAAGCTCATCGCCATCATGGCGATGAGCGCGCCGTAGCGCAGGCGCGGCTGGGCGGGTGAGCTCACAGGAACGGAAGCGGTGCTCGTCATGGATCCAGCCTGCCCTCGGGGTCGTCGAGCCGCCCGACCGTGCGTCCGCGGCATCCGATCGATCGTCCGGCAAAGAGGAATGCGACCCCCGGAATGGGAGTCGCATGTCTGTGGAGCCTAGGAGATTCGAACTCCTGACATCCTGCTTGCAAAGCAGGCGCTCTACCAACTGAGCTAAGGCCCCGGGGGATGTGCCGGCAGCGTTCGAACACGTCGCCGCACCCGCCTGGGTGACGATCCATCCTATCAGCCCCCGATCGTGCACCCGAATCGAGGCGAGATCGCCCCCGACACCGACGGCGACGGATGTCAAGGCCCCTCCGATCCGCCGCCCGCTCAGGCACGGTGGAGGTGAAGACGAAAGGAACGGTCATGACTGACACGAACCACGACGACGCCTCGACCCTCGACAAGGAGAGCGGCGGCGCGATGCCCATGCCCCACGGGAACGACGCGACCGCTCCACTGCCCTCTGAGGACGGCGCGATGCCCATGCCGCACGGATCGGACGAGGAGATCCCCGAATGGACCGGCGCACAGCGAGAGGATGATCCTGCCGACGACGCGTGAGCGGTCTGCGGGGAGATGATGGTGGGGCTACCAGGACTTGAACCTGGGACCTCTTCATTATCAGTGAAGCGCTCTAACCGCCTGAGCTATAGCCCCGAATGACTGCGTCGCTTGCGCTCCGCAACCTCCAAGACTTTACCCGACGATCGTCGATTTCACGAATCGGGCTGGTTGACTGGAGGCGTGACCGCACAGCCCCACCCGGACGAACCGCACGGCATCGGCCTCGGGCAGCGCCTCAACTGGCTGCGCGCCGGCGTTCTCGGCGCGAACGACGGGATCGTGTCGGTCGCCGCACTCGTCGTCGGCGTCGCCGGTGCCACCGACGACGTCGGAGCGCTGTTCACCGCCGGCGTCGCCGGACTCGTCGGCGGTGCCATCTCGATGGCCCTCGGAGAGTACGTGTCGGTGAGCAGCCAGCGGGACTCCGAACGGGCCCTCATCGCCAAGGAGCGCACCGAGCTGCGCGAGATGCCCGAGGAAGAGCTCGAAGAACTCACGCAGCTGTATCGCGACCGCGGCCTCTCGGACGCCACCGCCCGCCGCGTGGCCGCCGAGCTCACCGCCCACGACGCGTTGTCGGCGCATCTCGAGGTCGAGCTGCACATCGATCAGGACGACCTCGTCAACCCGTGGCACGCGGCGCTGTCGTCCGCGATCTCATTCACCCTCGGTGCGCTGCTGCCGCTCTTGGCCATCCTGCTCCCGCCGCCCGAATGGCGCGTCCCCGTGACGTTCGTCGCCGTCCTCATCGCCCTCGCCGCGACCGGCACGGTGGCGGCACAGCTGGGCGGCGCGCCGCGCCTGCGGGCGGCATCCCGGCTCGTCCTCGGCGGCGCGCTCGCGCTCGTCGCCACCTGGCTCATCGGCACCCTGCTGGGCAACACGGTGGTCTGACGAGAAACGCGAAGCGCCGGCATCCACTTCTCAAGAAGGGATGCCGGCGCTGTGCGTCGTGCGTCAGTTGGAGGTGAAGCCGACCAGGAGGCCGCCGGTCACCTTGACCGCGAGGTTGTAGATGCCCGCCACGACGGCGCCGAGCACCGTCACGACGACGAGGTTCAGGATCGCGACCACGGCCGAGAACGCCAGCACCTGCGGGAAGTTGATGAACTGCGACAGCAGCACGCTGCCGTCCGAGAAGCTCGAGAAGAACTTGTCAGCTTCGCCGATGAGCCCCGTGGCGGTCACCACGAGATACACCATCACGAAGGCCACCACCGTCACCACGGCGATCGCGATCGCCGCGAGGAACGACAGCTTCACCGCGGACCAGAAGTCGATGTACACCAGGCGCAGGCGCACCTGCTTGGCGCTGGTCTTGTGACTGGACTTCTTTGCGAGCTTGTCGGCTACCGTGCTCATGCGTCGGGGCTCTCTTCCAGGGTCTCAGGCGAGGAGTCGGTGCCGCCGGGGATCTCGGGCGCCGATGCAGCGTCGGTGTCGACGACGCCGGGCTGCGCGTCGTCGTTCTCGGCGTCTGCGTCCTCGGATTCTTCGGCCAGGCCACGCTCGCCGTTTCGGGCGATCGCGAGGATGCGATCATCGCCGCCGGCCCGGGCGAACACCACACCCATGGTGTCTCGACCCTTGGCAGGCACCTCGGCCACGGCAGAGCGTACCACCTTGCCGCTGGCAAGAACCACCAAGACCTCGTCGTCCTCCGAGACGATCAGACCACCCGCGAGATCGCCGCGATCGTCGCTGAGTTTGGCCACCTTGATGCCCAGTCCGCCACGGTTCTGCACGCGGTACTGGTCGACCGACGTGCGCTTCGCGTAGCCACCCTCGGTGACCACGAACACGAACTCGTCGTCCTTCGCGACCGATGCCGACAGCAGGCTGTCGCCCTCGCGGAAGTCCATGCCCTTCACGCCGGACGTCGAACGGCCCATCGGTCGCAGGGCGCCGTCGGTCGCAGCGAAGCGCAGCGACATGCCATGGCGGCTGATGAGCAGGATGTCGTCGCCCTCGTCCACGAGCAGGGCGCTGACCACCTCGTCGTCCGAGCCGGTCTCGACGTCGTCGTCGCCCTCGTCCGCGCCGTTGCCGCGGAGCTTGATGGCGATGATGCCGCCCTGGCGGTTGGTGTCGTACTCCGTCAGGCGCGTCTTCTTGACCAGACCGCTCCGGGTGGCCAGGACCAGGTAGGTGGCGACGCTGTAGTCGCGGATGTCGAGGATCTGCGCGATCTCCTCGTCCGGCTGCAGCGCGAGCAGGTTCGCGACGTGCTGGCCCTTCGCGTCGCGGCCGGCCTCCGGCACCTCGTACGCCTTCGAGCGGTACACGCGGCCCTTGTTCGTGAAGAACAGCAGCCAGTGGTGCGTCGTGGTCACGAAGAAGTGCTCCACCACGTCGTCGGCCCGCAGCTGCGCGCCCTTCACTCCCTTGCCGCCGCGATGCTGCTGACGGTAGTTGTCGCTGCGCGTGCGCTTGATGTACCCGTCGCGCGTGACCGAGATCACCATCTCCTCTTGGGGGATGAGGTCCTCGATCGACATGTCGCCGTCGAACCCGTGCAGGATGTGGGTACGCCGCTCGTCGCCGAAGCGGTCGACGATCGCGGTGAGCTCATCGCGGACGATCGTGCGCTGACGCTCCGGAGTCACGAGGATGTGGTTGAGGTCGGCGATCCGTGCCTCGAGCTCGGTCGCCTCGTCGACGATCTTCTGACGCTCGAGCGCCGCCAGACGACGCAGCTGCATCTGCAGGATCGCGTCGGCCTGCAGGTCGTCGATGTCCAGCAGCGTCTTCAGGCCGTCACGGGCGTCGTCCGCCGTCGGCGAGCGACGGATGAGCGCGATGACCTCGTCGAGCGCATCGAGCGCCTTGAGGTAGCCGCGCAGGATGTGCATACGCTCCTCCGCCTTGCGCAGACGGAACGCGGTGCGACGGACGATGACCTCGATCTGGTGGTCCACCCACAGCGAGATGAACCCGTCCAGCGACAGCGTGCGCGGCACGCCGTCGACGATCGCGAGCATGTTGGCGCCGAAGTTCTCCTGCAGCTGCGTGTGCTTGTACAGGTTGTTCAGCACGACCTTGGCGACGGCATCCCGCTTCAGCACGACGACGATGCGCTGACCGGTGCGGTCACTGGTCTCGTCGCGGATGTCGGCGATGCCGGTGATCTTGCCGTCACGGGCCAGATCGCCGATCTTGACCGCGAGGTTGTCGGGGTTGACCTGGTACGGCAGCTCGGTGATCACCAGGCACGTGCGGCCCTGGATCTCTTCGATGCCCACGACGGCACGCATCGTGATCGACCCACGACCCGTGCGGTACGCCTCGCGGATGCCCTTCGTGCCGAGGATCTGCGCACCGGTCGGGAAGTCGGGACCGGGGATGCGCTCCATGAGCGCCTCGAGCAGCTCTTCGCGCGTGGCCTCCGGATTCTCCAGCGCCCACAGCGCGCCACTGGAGACCTCGCGCAGGTTGTGCGGGGGGATGTTGGTGGCCATGCCGACCGCGATGCCGACCGAGCCGTTGACCAGCAGGTTCGGGAACCGCGCCGGCAGAACCGTCGGCTCCTGCGTCTGGCCGTCGTAGTTGTCGGTGAAGTCGACGGTGTCTTCTTCGATGTCGCGCACCATCTCGAGCGCGAGCGGGGCCATCTTGGTCTCGGTGTACCGCGGGGCCGCGGCGCCCATGTTGCCGGGCGACCCGAAGTTGCCCTGACCGAGCGCCAGCGGGTAGCGCAGCGACCACGGCTGCACGAGGCGGACGAGGGCGTCGTAGATCGCCGAGTCACCGTGCGGGTGGTACTGACCCATTACCTCGCCGACGACGCGTGCGCACTTCGAGAACGACTTGTCGGGGCGGAATCCACCGTCGTACATGCCGTAGATCACGCGGCGGTGCACAGGCTTCAGACCGTCGCGCACGTCGGGCAGCGCGCGGCCGATGATGACGGCCATCGCGTAGTCGAGGTAGCTGCGCTGCATCTCCAGCTGCAGATCGACCTGGTCGATGCGGCCGTGCTCGTGCTCGGGTTCGGGGCGTTCGTCTTCAGCCATGTCTTCTTCGATTCTTGTTGCGTTTCGAGATCGTCTTGCGGCGTTTCGACTCGCTGCGCTCGCTCAACGACCGGGGCAGCTCGCTGCGCTCGCCTGCGCTAAATGTCGAGGAAGCGGACGTCCTTGGCGTTGCGCTGGATGAACGTGCGGCGGGACTCGACGTCCTCGCCCATGAGCACCGAGAAGATCTCGTCGGCCGCGGCCGCGTCGTCGATGGTCACCTGGCGGAGCGTCCGCGTGGTGTGGTCCATCGTGGTCTCCCACAGTTCCTTGGCGTTCATCTCGCCGAGACCCTTGTATCGCTGGATGCCGGAGTCCTTGGGGATCCGCTTGCCGCCTGCCAGCCCGTCCTCCAGCAGCGCGTCGCGCTCCTTGTCGGAGTACACATACTCGTGCGGCGCGTTGGTCCACTTCAGGCGGTACAGCGGCGGCATCGCGAGGTAGACGTAGCCGGCCTCGATGAGACCCCGCATGTAGCGGAACAGCATCGTCAGCAGCAGCGTCGTGATGTGCTGCCCGTCGACGTCGGCATCGGCCATCAGCACGATCTTGTGGTACCGGGCCTTGGCGATGTCGAAGTCCTCGCCGATGCCCGTGCCGAAGGCCTGGATCATCGCCTGTACCTCGCGGTTGCCCAGTGCCTTGTCGAGGCGGGCGCGCTCGACGTTGAGGATCTTGCCGCGCAGCGCCAGGATCGCCTGCGTGTGCGGGTCGCGGCCCTGCACCGCCGAACCGCCGGCCGAGTCGCCCTCGACGAGGAAGATCTCGCTGATCGACGGGTCCTTGCTGGTGCAGTCCTTCAGCTTGTCGGGCATCGCAGCAGACTCGAACACGCTCTTGCGGCGTGCGGTCTCGCGCGCCTTGCGGGCGGCCATGCGGGCCGTCGCGGCGTCGATCGCCTTCGTGATGACGCGCTTGGCCTGCACCGGGTTGCGATCGAGCCAGTCGGCGAGCTGGTCGCCGACCACCTTCTGCACGAACGCCTTGGCCTCGGTGTTGCCGAGCTTCGTCTTGGTCTGGCCCTCGAACTGCGGCTCCGAGAGCTTGACCGAGATCACCGCGGTGAGACCCTCACGGATGTCGTCGCCGGTGAGGTTGTCGTCCTTCTCCTTGAGCAGGTTCTTGTCGCGCGCATACGTGTTGATGCGCGTGGTCAGCGCCGCACGGAAGCCTTCCTCGTGCGTGCCGCCCTCGTGGGTGTTGATCGTGTTCGCGAAGGTGAAGACGTTCTCGGTGTAGCTCGTCGTCCACTGCATCGCGAGCTCGAGCGAGATGTGACGCACGGTGTCTTCGGACTCGATCTCGATGATCTCCTCGTTGACGACGTCGGCGTGACGCACCTTGTTGAGGTACTCGACGTAGTCGACGAGCCCGCGCTCGTAATAGAAGTCGTCGGAGGGCTGACGTTCCTCGGAACCGCCCTCGGGGGTGTCGGTGACGTAGGTCGAACTCGGTCGCTCGTCCGCCAGCGTGATCCGCAGGCCCTTGTTGAGGAACGCGGTCTGCTGGAACCGCGTGCGCAGCGTGTCGTAGTCGAAGTGCACGGTCTCGAAGATCGAGTCATCCGGCCAGAACGTGACGATGGTGCCGGTCTCGTCGGTCGCCTCGTCCTTCGATACCGGCGCCAGGGGCTGTCCGCCGTCGTGGTAGGACTGCCGCCACACGTGTCCCTGACGCATGACCTGCACGTCCAGACGCGTCGACAGCGCATTCACGACGGACGAGCCGACGCCGTGCAGACCACCCGACACGGCATAGCCGCCGCCGCCGAACTTGCCGCCGGCGTGCAGGACCGTGAGCACGACCTCGAGGGTCGACTTGCCCTCGGTGCGGTGGATGTCGACCGGGATGCCGCGCCCGTTGTCGTACACGCGCAGACCGCCGTCGGGCAGGATCGTGACGTTGATCGTGTCGCAGTACCCGGCGAGTGCCTCATCCACCGCGTTGTCGACGATCTCGTAGACCAGGTGGTGCAGACCGCGTTCACCCGTCGAGCCGATGTACATGCCGGGGCGCTTGCGCACGGCCTCGAGGCCCTCGAGCACCTGGATGTCGTCGGCCCCGTAGTCGCCGGGAGAACCTGTGGGAGCCTGATGTGGCGTTTCGGGTTCCGGGGACGTGTTGTCGGGGTTGTCAGACGTCATCTTCTCGATGGCTCCAAATCCTTCGAAGGGGCCCTGACAGTCTATCGGGTAACGACCCGATCACGGCCCCATACGCCTCTGTGACGCCATGAAATCGCCGTGGACAGCTCCTGAGGTGCCCTAACCGTAGGTATCGCGCGGACCCCGCCCTGGAATGGTTCTGGGACCCCATTTCCAGGAGGGGACGTCCGGCCCGATGAACC